>Ga0224529_1000015_pt1 | contig 131908 bp, 116 predicted proteins | sample CBST50metaG_FD_179893 | JGI IMG/M metagenome (GOLD analysis project Ga0224529, IMG submission 179893) | Peat soil microbial communities from Stordalen Mire, Sweden - C.B.S.T50 | ecosystem: Environmental > Terrestrial > Soil > Wetlands > Peat | place: Sweden: Norrbotten County, Stordalen Mire...
TTCCTTCAGACCCCACCTCGCGATGACGCCCTTGCGCTTCGCTATCACTTCTCCCCATCTGGATGTGAAGAGGACTTTCACCTCCAAGCTGTCAATCATGCACGGCGTACAACTACTACTGCCACCCGGCAGAGCCGGGGGGTCTCCCTCGGCCTTTAGGAACTTGTTGAAAAACGTTCAAAGCCACACGCGGCATGAAATCAAATCGCGCTACAAGGCCCGTAGCGCGATCGGCGGCATCTCGATGATGGTTTTGGTATCACGATTCTTGCCGTATTCCGGGACTCGTAGGTGTTTTTCAATAAGTTCTTAGACAAGCCGGTCTCCGGTTGACCAAAAGAGGGACTCAATAGCTGGTGACTCGACTCTCATGCGTCCGGGGAGAGCCGTCAGTATAGGTACGGCAATCCTCCATGGTTTGCATTGAACGAGATGTCTGCTTGTGCCGATGGAGGAGAAGCAAGTTTGCCATTCACCGCATGAGGTTTCGTGGCTTCCAGGTCATCTGGAACGAAACAGAAAGTTCTTTTTCAGACGAGGTGAAATAGAGAATGTCTTCGATTGGTGGAATTGTCCTTGTCTTCGTCTGTGTGATCGCCGGATTCCTGATGGAGAAGGGCCAAATCGCGGTTCTATTGCAGCCGGCTGAATTGCTCATCATCGGCGGCGCGGCAATTGGGACGGTGTTGACCGCCAACCCGGTGCATATTCTGAAGAAGATCGGGACGGGGCTCGCGAGCATCGTCAAAGGGGCGCCATTTTCGAGGGCACGGTATCTGGATACGCTCAAAATGATGTTCGACCTCCTCGCCAAGTCCCGGAAAGAGGGAGCGATTTCCGTCGAAGCCGATGTGGAGGAGCCGGAACAGAGCGTGATCTTCTCGAGATATCCACAGTTTCTCAAAGACCATCACGTCCGCGACTTCGTGTGTGACACGATGCGCATGGTAATCACCGGCGGGGTAAGCGCGTTTGACCTGGACCAGATGATGGAGCTAGATATGGATGTCCATCATCATACGGCGAACCAGCCCAGCGAGGCCTTAAGCACCATGGCGGATGCGTTGCCCGGGTTGGGCATCGTTGCGGCAGTGCTTGGGATTGTTGTCACGATGGGTGCGTTGGGCGGACCGGCAGAGGAGATCGGACGCAAGGTAGCTTCCGCACTGGTCGGTACCTTTCTCGGCATTCTTCTGTGCTATGGCCTGGTCGGTCCGCTGTCGTCCAACATGGCGAAAATCGTAGATGAAGAGCAGAGCTATTACCATGTGCTGCGCGTCATGATGATCGCTTTCATCAAAGGTACCTCTCCCATATTGGCGGTTGAAATGGGCCGTCGTGCAATCCCCGAACACATTCGCCCCAGCTTCTTTGAAGTGGAAAACGCATGCCGGGAGAAAGTTGGAGAACCTGTGGCGGAATTTGAAGCCGCATAGGTTCCAAAAATCATGGATCGCGACGAACCAGTCATTATCATCAAGAGAAAAGGCCAGCACACGGGCCACCACAGCGGAGCGTGGAAGGTGGCCTATGCCGATTTTGTCACTGCGCTGATGGCACTGTTCATCGTGCTGTGGCTGATGAACAGCAGCAAACCAGTACAGGAAGCTGTCGGCGGATACTTTCGCGATCCGAATGGTACCGGGAAGAAGACGGGAACGCAACTGGGAGGGGCCGGCGATGCGGGCGCTCTGAAAAAACAGGACATGACCAAGTTGAAGGAAGATCTGATGAGGGCCATGGGGAAAATGGCGAACTTCGAAAAGCTCAACAAGCTGATCGAGATGACCGTCACCCCGGAAGGACTGCAGATTGAATTGATGGAGGATCCGAGCGGGACTTTCTTCGAGAACGGGAGCGCACAACCAACCCCGACCATGCAGAATCTGTTGAAAATCCTATCTTCCGAAGCGGGCAAGCTGCCGAATCCGATTTCAATTGAGGGCCATACGGACTCCAAGCCCTATTCCGATTCGAAGGTGTATGGCAACTGGGAGTTGTCGACAGATCGCGCCAATGCAGCCAGGCGCCTCATGGAGGAAAGCGGCATTCGTCCGGAACAGATTGTGCAGGTGCGCGGATATGCCGATCGTAAACTTCGCAAGCCGTTGCAGCCGGAGGACGCTTCCAACCGGAGGATTACGGTACTGATTCAGTACATGCCCGATTCCGTGCCGCAGGTCGTAACCGTCGGCCATGGCGCTTTGCCAGCTCTGAGGTGAAGGAATACAGCAGCAGACAGTCAAACATCTAAATGAATCGAACCACTAGGGGATCGGCTTTGTAATTTGTGATTGAAGCCATATAGTCAATGGTCTTTGCAGATTCCCAAGGCGTCTTGAAAAGGAATACGAGTCCGACATAATGGTTCTCGATGCAGGCAATCCTGGCTTCGAGTTCGAGTGCGCCGACCGGATGGTGAAGGGTGAGTCGTCCGGTGCTGCCGACAGTCAGGGAACTGTCGAAAGTGGCGCGGATGCCCGAATCGCTCACATCTCTGCATATCCCGCGGAATACACTCTCGTCCACCACAAAATCGATCCCAAAGCTGGTTGTGATGCGGCAGGGACGATATTCGAATTTTCGGATGGTGCTCTGGTCTGCCATTTCTGCGGATCCCCGCGTTTCTGGAAGGTGTACTCACATCCAGGCCAAACACGTGACCTATATCTATCGGCAGAGTGGCCGCAGAACTTCAGTGTGGTGCCGAGGAGTTGCTGACGTTTGAGAAAAGTTCTCAGAATTCGGTGCGATGGCTGCTCCCCAGAGAGGATGATGAGAAAGATCTGTTCCTGCGCTGCTATTCCGCAGGGCGGAACGGAAGGTGAATTGACGCTTCGTTGTGAGCATTCCCTTTGAAATCAACAAAACTCATGCGCCAAGACATATCCGTCCGGCCAAGTACACGGTTGACTGGGGCAGGGGCGATCGAGTAGGTGATTTTGCCTTGCTGGCGGCGTAGGCGGCTCGCATGAGCCGGCCGAGGCTCTCGATGGAGCGGTTGCCGAGCCCGGACAGAACGGCGGCCAGGCATTCGCGAACCGGCCCTGCAATGCAGGGCTTCACTCTGGTGTAGCTCAACCCGATCTGGTGCTCACAGACAGCTTCTCGTGGAAGTGGCGCTCGTTCAGATCCAAGTATTGCTCACATTCTAAACCCAAAACCTGCTCCGCCTGGGCCGCCGGCATCCGCATGGACAAGAGTGTGTATCATCATAGAAAAGGTACATTCAATGAGTCTGCCGTTCGAATCGCCGAAGGCGTCAAATAGTGCAGTGCGCCTTGGTGAATCACCAGAGGCGTGTCCAGCCGACATGCCCTTCCAGAAACAATTGAAGTTGTCGGAGGGGCAGAAGATCCTAGTTGTTGACGACGATATTCCATTGAGCAAGTTCCTCAATCGCGAACTGAAGCGTAGACATTTTCTAGTTGAAGTGCATCACGATGGCGAGGCCGCTTGTGCCGATCTTCAGCAATCCACCTGCGATCTGGTTATTCTTGATTGGAACCTGCCTAAAATGAGCGGGATGGCGGTCATAAAGCAGATTCGTCCAATCCAGCCTCGCCTGCCGATATTGGTGTTAACGGCCAGAAATCGCACGGAAGATATGGTTTCAGTTCTGGAACAGGGAGCCGACGATTGTCTGATCAAGCCGTTTTCGTTTTTGGAACTGCTTGCGCGAGTGCATTGTCTGCTGCGGCGCAATTCCACTTCCTCGGCGCAGGTGAACGCATCGAGGGTGGGGAACCTGAGCATCAACCGGGAAGAGCACTGGGTGATGCGAGGGGAGCGACGGATCGATCTGACGGCGCGTGAGTTCGCTCTGCTCGAGTTTCTGATGAACAACCTGGGCAAGCCTGTTTCGCGTGCGACGCTGATGAGAGAAGTGTGGAACATCGCAATCGATTCCACATCGAACATCGTCGACGTTTACATGAAATATTTACGTGACAAGATCGACTCCAACGAAGAAGTGAAACTGATCCGCACTGTTCGCGGCGTGGGGTACGTTTTGAGCAATGATTAGCCATTTTGAATCAGGGGAACCATCGGTGTCGAGATCAGTATCGGAGACACTTTGTGCAAATCTGTCGCGAGGCATGCACGCGGCCGCACAGCCACTTTCCATTCTCCGGGCGAGCCTTGGCAATCCCTACTTGGATCGGATGAGTGCGGAGGAACTGCGGGAACTTGCAGCAAACTCAGCTTTGGAGGTTGAGCGCGTCTGCACGCTGTTTAGTTGCCTGCGGCGGCTTGTGAGCGCCGAGAGCATCGAGCCGAAACTGTCACCGGCACCGATCCTGCCCCTGCTTGCGTACGCGGTCGATGGAGTCAAGCTGCTGTTCGAAGAAGACGGGATGTTCCTTCGTTCGATGGGGCCCAACACCTGTCCGCCAGTCTTGATCGATCGGAAGCGAACTCTCGAGGGTCTGTCGAGCATCCTGTCGGTTGCCCATGCAGTGTCCCGTTCGCAGGACACAGTTGAGGTGATCACTTCGTCTCCATTCACGAGTACGGTTCGGATCGTAACGCGAAACCTGCACTCTCACGTTGAGGCACTCAACGCGGAACAGAGCTTGAGCCTGGCTCTGGCCGAGGCGAATATCCGAAGCCAGCAGGGACGCTTTACCTGGAGCATGCAGCCATTCAACGTACAAATCGAACTGCAGAGTACGCAACTTGAACACTAGAGATGATATTGGATTCTTAGCGTGATTCGAAGTCAATTGAAATCATGATAGTGTCTAAAGGTGGATTGATGAGCGCACCCCCCATTCCAAAGCTCCGCGTGAATGAAAGCGCAACGATCGGTGTGTTGCTGGTGAGCCCGAACATCAGGCTCCGCCGCGAGCTTCACGAGAAACTTTATCAGGCGCGCTGGAAACTCTCCGAAGCGGCGAGCGGCGCTGAGGCGCTTGAGTGCCTGCACGAGAGTCCCAGCGAAATTCTCCTGCTCGATCCCTTGCTTCCTGACCTTGAGTCCAACGAATTCTGCGCTATGGTGGGGGAGCAGTTCCCCAATGTCCAGATTCTCTCGGTGAATTCGCACACCGGACAACTTGTTCTGGGCACCTCATCGCCCACGATCCTCTCGTCTCAACTGATGGAGATGCTCTATCGCGGTGGCAATGCGCAACCCGACGCAATTCCCCCGGACTGGTTGCGGCAAATGAGGACGCGCAACGACGGACGAGTCGGCATTCGCGGCATGATCGGAGATTCGGAGCCGATGCGGCGCGTCTACGAGCTGACCCACATGGTGGCTCGGCGGGACACGACCGTTCTGGTGACCGGAGAGAGCGGTACCGGCAAGGATCTGGTTGCGCAGGCAATTCACCTCATCAGCGTGCGCCAGAAACAGCCTCTGGTGGTGATCAACTGCGCTGCGATCCCCGAGTCGCTTCTCGAAGCCGAACTGTTTGGCTATGCAAAAGGGGCATTTACCGGTGCAGTCCAATCGCGGATTGGGCGCATTCACGCCGCACATGGGGGCACGCTGTTTCTGGACGAGATTGGCGATATGCCGCTCTCGCTGCAAAGCAAGATCCTGCGGTTTCTTGAGCAGGGCGAAGTGCAGCGCATTGGCAGCAACGACAACCTGAAGGTGGATGTCCGGGTAGTGGCCGCGACCAATGCCGACCTGAAGAAACTCGTCAAGCAGAACCTGTTTCGCGAGGATCTATATTATCGTCTCGCGATTTTCCCGATCAAGCTACCGCCCTTGCGCGAGCGCCCTGGAGATGTGGAAAAGCTCGCAGAGGCATTCCTGGCGAAGTTTTCTCCGGGAGTGACCTTGAGCCCTCGAGCGCTCGATCTTTTGTTGCAGCACGACTGGCCCGGGAACGTGCGAGAGTTGCGCAACGTCATCGAGAGGTCGAGCATTGTGGCCAGTGGCGAGCGGGAGATCCTGGCCGACCATATCATTATTTAGCCCCTGCAGCGGATTGATCCGTTTTTTGCAACCATAAATATGGGCGCGCCCTGCGCTCCGGCCTGTTTTCCTTCCACAGGGGAATATCAGGTTGGCCATCGTCGTGCTTATTCAATAGGCAGATGCTGCCTAGTTCTCATCTCGCGCCAATAAATCTCCCGCTCGCCGGTCGCCAGAGCGGCGGCCAGTTCCGTGAGCGAGTCGATGAATTCGAGATCGATGGGGATCTGCGCTGGCAAGAAGGCGCGAAGAACGAATCGGAACTGCAAGCCCAAAGCGCCGCGCTGCTGGCCAGCGAGTTCTCAGAATTCATTTCGGCGGCGTCGCGGCTGGAGAATTCGTATCGCAAGCTGCAACAGGAAGTATCCGAGCTCGGCCTGGAGTTGTCGGAGCGGAATGCGGCGCTGAATACGAGTCTGGCAGAGATTGAGCGGATGCGGCTGGCTCTGCAGCAGATTGTGGACTCGATGCCCTGTGGCGTGCTGGTACTGAATCGCGACGGGCAGATCTCGATGATCAATCCGGAGAGCAAGCGACTCCTCGGACTGGATCGAGTAGGCTCAGGCGACGCATCGAAAGCGACCCTGCGGCAAATCTCGTTGTGGAGCGGAGTGAACCTCGAATCCTCTTACGAATGCGCATCCAGCATCGAGAGCGAGCAGGAGTTCTATGTTCGCGGCGCCGAGGGAAAGCGCTGGATCGCGGTTCGCAACCGCAGGCTGTCCAACCCCTCGGATGCGAGTGGCGCGCCGGACAAAAGCATACTGATTCTGCGCGACATAACGGCTCAGAAGCGCGCGGAAGAGGAGCGCGAAGCCGGGCGCAAGGCGATGGCGCTTGCGGAAATCAGCTCCATCCTTGCTCATGAAATTAGAAACCCATTAGCGAGTCTGGAGCTTTTTGCCGAGCTCATTGAGAAGGATGGGGAACGGCGCGATGAGTGGGTTTCCAATTTGCGCGCTGGAATTCGCTCACTCTCTGGAACGGTGAACAACGTCCTGAGTTTTCATGGATCCGGACCGCTGGCGCTCGTCCCTGTTGCGCTGTCTACCTTAATTGATCGTGCGATCCGGTTTGTACGGCCGCTCGCGGATCAGGCGGAAGTTTCGTTGGACTTTGTGGCCGATGACGACCAGGTACGAGTGATGGCCAATGAAAGCGCGCTGCAACAGGTGGTTCTGAACCTGGTTTCGAATGCCATTCGCCATACGCCCGCAGGAGGAAGCGTCACTGTATCGCTCCGGCCTGAAGAGATTGAGGCAGACGGTGAAAGCTGCGGCGAGGTGAGTGTTGAGTTTTCCGACACCGGCTGCGGCATCCGGCTGGGCCAGATCGACCGCATCTTCGAGCCGGGCTTCAGCGGAAGTGGCGATACCTCCGGGCTGGGACTGGCAGTTTGCAAGCAGGTCATGAAACAGCATGGCGGCCGGATTTCGGCCTCCAACGGCGTCGATTCTGGCGCTTCATTCACGCTCTATTTTCCATTACTCCCATTGGAACTGGCCACGGCATGAACAGCAATCCTTCTGACAGCAGCAACTCCTCAGTATTGGTAGTTGACGACGAGCCCGGTATGCGTACCGCGTTGCAGGCGAATTTTCTGCGTCACGGCTGGCGGGTGGAGACGGCCAGCGGCGTTCGCGATGCAGAGCGGGCCTGCGAGTTGAAGAGCTACGACCTGGTGGTGAGCGACATCCACATGCGGGATGGCGATGGCTTCGAGGTGATGTGCTCAGTACAGAAGACCTCGCCAACCACGGCTGTGATTCTGCTGACCGCGTTTGGAAGCGTTCCTCAAGCGGTAGAGTCGATGCGCAGCGGGGCCTTCGATTATCTGACCAAGCCGGTTTCGTTTGAACAGCTTCAGGCGGCGGCTGCGCGCGTGATCCAGCGGATGAATGAAGCGCCGGCCGGCAACAAGCTTGCCAAAAAGATTGCAGACCAAAGCGTTGTCAATTGTGGAATCGTTGGCCGCTCGCCGTTGCTGCTGCAGACGCTGCAACGCGCGCGGGCCGCGGCAAGCACCGACGCGGACGTGCTGATCGAAGCGGAGAGCGGAACCGGCAAGGAGTTACTGGCGAAGTTCATTCACCAGAACAGCAATCGGCGGGGCAAGCCTTTTGTTGCCGTGAACTGCGCGGCGGTGCCGGAGTACCTGTTGGAGAGCGAACTCTTCGGGCACGCCAAGGGCGCCTTCACCGGGGCCAATGCCGCCAAGGCCGGCAAGTTCGAACTGGCGAACGGCGGCACACTGCTGCTGGACGAAATCGGCGAAATGCCGCTGAACCTGCAGCCCAAGCTGCTGCGGATTCTTCAGGAGCGCGAGTTCGAGAGGCTCGGCGAGACCAGATCAATCCACGTCAACATCCGCATCATTGCGACGACCAACGCCTCCCTTGCCGCGATGGTGGAACAGGGCCGCTTCCGTAACGATTTGTACTATCGGCTGAATGTCATTCCTCTTTCAATCCCGGGTCTTCGCGAGCGGTTGGAAGACATTCCGGCGCTGGCTAGGCACTTTGCAGAGAACTTTGCGACTGAGCTTGACTGCACGGTTCCGGAAATTGCCCCGAGCTTCATCGAAAAGCTTCAGGCATATAACTGGCCCGGCAACATACGCGAACTGGCGAACTTCATGCGCCGCGTGCTCTCGCTGCACCAGGGGGTAGTCATCGATGCATCATGTTTTGATAAGGAAATTCAGCCATTAGGAAGGCCGCAACCGGCGCAGCCGGCAATGCCGGCTCCGGGAATGCCCATCTCGGTGCTTGAAAAAATGCACCTTGAAAACACGCTTGCTCTGGCCCATGGGAACCGGACCCACGCAGCCGAGATGTTGGGAATAAGCCTACGCACGATGCGCAACAAAATCAGGGAGTACGGCCTCCCTCCAAGGAGATTCGCATGACGCCGACCACACCATTGCTTCCGACTCTTGAGAGTTTTCTGAAGCTCACCAATAGGCGCGAACAGGCGATCTCGGCCAACATGGCCAACGTCGATACGCCTGGTTACCGCACTCGGGATATTGACTTCGAGGGTGAGCTGAAGAAGGCGATGACCGGAGTCCTGAGCGTGTCCGAGAAAGGTTCGTCGACCGCGCAAGTGAACCCTGTGGTGCAGGAAGTCCAAGGGCTGATGGAACGCCCTGACGGCAACAATGTGGACCTTGACCGAGAGGGAATGCTGATGGCCGAGACGCAATTGCAATACCAGATCGGCGTTCAGTTGGTAAAGCACCAGTTTCACCAGATACTTAGCGCCATCACCGGCGGAGGTCAATCATGAATCTTTTTGACTCGCTTTCGATCAGCGGATCTGCACTGTCAGCCCAGCGTCAGCGCTCCGAGATTATCGCGGCAAACATGGCGAACGCGGAGACCACTCACACCGAGGCAGGCGGGCCGTATCGGCGGAGGGAAGTGGTTTTCCAATCGCCGGGGGCCTCGACCTTCCGCTTTGCCTTGGCCCGGACGAGCGGTTCGAATGAGCCGGTTCCTGGCGGGGTGCAGATCTCCGAAGTCGTCGATGACCCGACGCCCCCGGTCATGCGTTATGAACCAGGTCATCCGGATGCCAACAAGGACGGCTACGTCGCCTATCCGGCAATCAATCCGGCCATGGAAATGGTGGACCTGATGAGTTCCGTGCGTTCCTATCAACTTAACGCCTCGGCAGTAGCCGCGGCCAAGCAGATGATTCAGCAATCGATCGACATTCTCAAGAGCTAGGTAGGAAGTTAATAAGATGAGCAGCTCTATTTCAGGCCTTGGCACCCTTGGTTCAATTGGTTCTCTTCCCAAATTGTCACCGCTGGAGCCCGCGAATGCGGAGGGAAATTTCAGCGGGGTTCTCACCAATGCTCTTCAACAAGTGAACCAGCTGAACAGTGGAGCTGAACAGCAGATTGGCAACCTGCTGAACGGCGGCAATACAGACATCAGCTCCGTAATGATTGCGGTTGAGAAGGCCGACGTTGCCTTTCAGTTGATGATGCAGGTTCGCAACAAGATTGTGAGCGCTTACCAGGACATCGAGAAGATGCAGTTCTAGGCGGAGCGCAGTCTCTGAGGGTTTGGCAGCGAGAATGCAACTCCAGGAATGCAGTTCTGTGCACACGACTCAAAGAACGCAGTGAGATTGGGAACGTATGGCGGGGAAGAACCAAATAGCGGCCACGAAACAGACTGCCGGCACCGGGCAGGTGATGGACCGCGTCAAGGTGTTTTGGACAGGGCTTCGCCCGCAGCAAAGGATCTATCTGGGCGTGGGGCTCGGCATTACCCTGGCAGTTGCGGCTTTCTTCGTGAAGATGATCGCAACGCCCGACTACAAGACCTTGATGACAGGGCTTGAGAGTGCAGACGCGCAGGCAATCTCAGCACAGTTGGCCGCCAAGAAGATACCCTACGTTGTCGGTCCGGACGGCACGTCGATCAGCGTTCCCAAAGATCAGCTTGACGCAGCACGGCTGGAAGTTTCGTCACATGATTCAACGCATAGCGGGCGCATTGGCTTTGAGATATTCGACAAGGTCTCATGGGGACAGACAGAGTTCGATGAGAAGGTGAACTATCAGCGCGCACTCGAAGGCGAACTCGAGCGGACGATTCAAACCATGAACAATGTCAAGAGCGCCCGGGTGCATCTCGTCATGGCGAGCGACTCGGTGTTCCTTGACAGAGAGCGGGGCGCAAAAGCGTCGGTGACGCTGCGGCTGAAACGTGGAAGCCTGTCGAGGGAAGATGCGTCGTCTATCTCGCGGCTGGTCTCCGGTGCGGTCGACGAACTCAAGCCGGCGGACGTTGTCATTGTGGATGCGGATTCGAACCAGTCGCTTGGACAGAGCAACAGCGATGCCAGCGGAGGCGACGGTGTAGATCAGGAATTGACGCGGCGGCTTATGGCGACGCTCGCACCAGTGGTGGGGGCCGATCGCGTTCGCGCGACGGTCAACGTGGAATATGAGACCGCTAGCAGTGAACAGAGCGACGAGAAATACGATCCGGCGGTCAGCGCCACCCTTACCATGCAACATTCCGAGGAATTCTCCGGTTCGGGTGCCGGCGCTGGCGGTGTGCCAGGAACCTCAACCAATGTGCCCAGTGCCAAGAAGGGCGCGGCAAAAGCTGCAACCAAGGATCCCGGCCAGTCTTCAAGAACGGATAACAATACCTATGGCGTGAACAAAACCACCCGCCATGTAATTGAACCTGCGGGGGGAATTCGCCGCCTCACGGCCGCGGTGGTGCTCGACGATGCGGTCGAACGGCATCAGCAGAATGGCAAGTGGGTCGAGACTCGCCATCGGAGGACGCCTGAAGAAATTCGGATGATTGGCGATCTGGCACAGGCGGCCATCGGGTTCGACAGTGCTCGCGGCGATGCGATCAGCGTGCAGAATCTTACGTTTGACCGTCCCGAGGCGGATGACCTCGAGCCCGCCAGTGTGCTTGATCGCGTGCGAAAGGGCTTGAACGACTACTCGTCCGTCATTCGTTATTCAGCGTTGCTGGCCCTGTTCATTCTTGTCTATCTGCTGATGGTGCGGCCTCTGCAAAAGCGCGTTCTTGCAACGCAAATTCCGCTATTGGCTACCGCTAAAGCTCATTCGCTTCCGGGACCCGAGGAGGAAACAAGCAATGAACCCGCGGCCAGCCTCGCTCAGCGTTCCGCGACACTGAAGAAGCAACTCACCGAGTTTGTCCGGGCTGAGCCCGATAGCAGCACAACCACTGTGCGGGCGTGGCTGCGGGAAGAGGCTCGATGACAACTGCACTGGATAGGGTCAAACTCAGCGGTCCACGAAAAGCCGCAATACTGCTGACGATTCTCGATGAAGAGACTGCCGCAACAGTATTCCGTGACCTGAACGAGCAAGAGCTTCAGTGTGTGGCGGACGAAGTCGCGGGCCTTGGGACCATATCGGTGGAATTGTCGATCCAGGTGATCGAAGAGTATCAGCGGATGGCCCAAGCGCACGACTACCTGGTTCAGGGCGGATATGAAGTGGCTCGGCGGCTGCTGGTCAAGGCCTTTGGAGAAGTCGAGGCGGAAAGCATATTGCAGAGGCTGACCAAGGCTCGCGAACTCAAACCTTTGGAATCGTTACAGCGGGCCGATCCGCAGAAGTTGGCGAGATTCCTGGAGGGTGAGCACCCTCAGGCGATCGCTCTGATCCTCGGCCAACTGGGTGATCGCCAGGCATCGGCGCTGCTGATGAATCTGCCCGCCGAGATTCGTGCCGAAGCGGTGAAGAGATTGGCCAACCTGCGGCGCTTTTCGCCGGTGATGGCGGAGAAGGTGTCGTCGCTGATAAGTCAACGGCTGAAAACAGTTGGAGAGCAGGGCAAGCGCACGTATTCAGGCTTCCAGAGCGTAGCCGACATCATGAACTGCATCGACACAACGGTTGCGCAGGAGATTCTGGAAAGTATTGAGAGCGAGGAGCCGACGCTGGCGATCAGCATTCGCGATCTGATGTTCACGTTTGAAGATCTTCTCCAGGTGGGCGAAGCGCACATACGCGAGCTTATGGCGGCGGTCGATAAGAGGACTCTGGCAACGGCTCTGAAGGGAACGGGCGAAGAGTTGAAGAACCACTTTTTCCGGACCATGTCCACCAGAGCTGTGGAAATGCTCAAGGAAGATGTAGAGTTACTTGGCCCGGTGCGGAGCAGGGACGTAGTCAAGGCGCAGACTGAGATCGTCGCGATTGCACGTCAACTTGAGGCCGAGGGCAGAATTGTATTGAAGGGCGAGGCGAATGACGAATTCCTTGTTTAGCGAAGTGAGCGATTGTGCATTTCCGGACCCGATTACCTCGTTCAGGTACCGGGATATGGATAAGTCCGGCTTGGCCCGTTTTGAGGAGACAAGGCAGCAGGAAAGTGCAGCGAACCACGCGCGACAGCAGGCGGCGCCAGGCCAGTCAGCGGAAGAGATCAATGCTCTTGTGAATCGTGCCCACGCTGAGGCAGCGGCGGAGACCGAAAAGCGCCTGCGTGGAGAATACGAAGCCAAAGCGGCAGCAGAGGCGGCCAAGGTCCGCGAGGCGTTGGAACGATTTGTCGCGGAGCGGAAGGACTATTTTTCCCGTGTTGAGTCCGATGTGGTTCAACTGGCCCTGGCCATTTCAGCCAAGATCCTGCATCGTGAAGCCCAGGTGGATCCGATGTTGGTTGCGGCGCTGGTTCGCGTGGCTGTAGAGAAACTTCACGATGGCTCGAGCGTATCGGTGCGAGTTTCTCCGCAGAAGGCGGGGAGATGGCGCGAGTATCTGGCGAATCCGCTGAATGGTTCCACAGTCGCAGTTGTGGAGGATGCGCATATTGGGCCCGACGACTGCACGCTTGAAACCGATTTGGGATCGGCGGACTTCAGCATCGATGCGCAGTTGAAAGAGGTTGAGCAGGGGTTCTTCGATCTGCTCGCGCAGAGGCCACAGGTCAAGTGACTGCCTTGTGCCCACTCGCTCCTTACTTCGACCGCCTCGATCGCGGTTCGACGCTGCGCTGGCGTGGACGGGTGTTGCAGGTGGTTGGAAACCTGGTGGAGTCGGAAGGGCCATTCTGTTCGGTCGGAGAGTCTTGCGAGATCACCAACACGCGCGGGAAGAAATATTCCGGCGAAGTGGTTGGCTTTCGCGGCTCGACGTTGCTGTCCATGGCGGTTGAGAATCCGCAGGGGATCCGCTTCGGAGACCGGATCGTTGCCTGGGGTACGCGACCATCGATCCGGGTTGGCAGCGACATGCTGGGCAGAGTGATCGATGCGACCGGCGCGCCCATCGATTCGAAAGGCGAATATCGGGGGGAGCGGACGGTGTGGGTAGACGGATCGGCGCCGATGCCGCTTGATCGCGTACCTATTCGCGAGGCGCTCGGTTGTGGCATTCGCGCACTTGACGCGTTTGTGACTTGCGGGCGCGGTCAGCGCCTGGGTATTTTTGGGGGCAGCGGAGTCGGAAAGAGCACATTGCTAGGCATGATGGCCCGCGGGACCAGTGCCGACATGACGGTGCTGGCGCTGGTCGGCGAGCGCGGACGCGAGGTTGGAGAGTTTCTCGAAGTAATCGGCGATGAGGGACGAAAGCGTTCCGTAGTGGTGGTTTCCACTTCGGATCAATCCCCCCTTTTGCGATTGCGGGCTGCCTTGTCGGCAACGGCTATCGCCGAGTACTTCGCCAGCACAGGGAAGAATGTGCTGCTGGTGGTTGACTCCCTTACCCGATTCGCAATGGCGCAACGGGAAATAGGGCTGTCGGCCGGCGAACCTCCGACGGCGAAGGGTTATACACCCTCGGTGCTGAACATCCTTGCCCGGCTGGTGGAACGCGCCGGCTGCTTCAAGGGGGGCAGCATCACGGCTTTCTACACGGTTCTGATGGAAGGCGACGATCAGCAGGATCCGGTTGCGGATACGGTGCGATCATTGCTGGACGGGCACATCATCCTCGACAGAAACCTGGCCATGAGAAACCACTACCCGCCTATCTCGGTGCTGGAGAGCCTGAGCCGCCTGATGCCGAATATTACTTCAGAAGAGCACCTGCAAAAGGCCAAGGCGCTGCGCCTCCTGATGGCATCCTACGCACGCTCTGAAGATTTGATTCGCATTGGCGCTTATCAGAAGGGCGCCGACCTAACTCTTGATCGGGCAGTGGAAATACTACCGCAGCTCAACGCTTTCCTGCACCAGCGTCCCGACCAGATTGTCTCTTTTCCGGATGTAGTTAAATCCCTTCTGGAGATTGCCAGCTAATATGGGCTTTCAGTTTTCACTCGCTACAGTGCTTCGGGTCCGCGGGATTCTTGAAGAACAAGAAGAACGCATGCTGCAAAGAATACTATTTGAGATCGCGCAGACGCGTGAGGCTCTCGCATCCACCGAGTCGGCTCTTGAGGCATCGGACGCTGTGCGTCGCGAGGATGTCTTCAAACCCATCATCGGACGCAATCTTCACATCTCCTATGGAGAAATAAAGGAACTCAAGCAGAATAGGAAGATTCTGGAAGAGAAGATTGGAAAGCTGGAACAATTGCGAGACCAGCAGCTCAAGATCTACGAAAAGGCGCGGCGCAATCGCGAGATGCTTACCGACATGCGCGAAGAGAAACGCAATGCGTACGATTTGGATATTGCGCGCCTCGAACAGAAGACTCTCGACGACATCTTCATTTCCCGGCGAGGGCGCAACTGACCGTTGAGGTTGAGATTGCTACCCTGATTTCCAGAGGGGATTCAAGAGAGATGCAGCATGCAGCAAAGGCTGCTCACGTCGTGATTTCATGTGTTACGAACAAGCGTTGTGGAATCCCAGGTCCGCAAATCCGGACTTTGGGGCGCCTCGCGTTGATACGGTGAGACGCGGTTCGACACTCTGGAAGGCTCCTTTTTTGAGAAAGAGATTGTTGCGCTCATTGCTGTCCACATTGTCGTGACCCTGAGATTTCCATAACCGTCTGCAATTCTCCTGCTCAGTCCCGAACCCAACGACGTGCTGTGCAAAGCGAATGACATGAGAGGGACTGTGCGGCTTGCGTAGATCATTCCGCGGAAGCGCGCCACTCTGGCTGCAATCGCATCCTATGCAGCGGCTTCACCCCGGCAAGATTTGCCGGAGCGCATATCGGCAAATCTTGCCGGGTTTGGTCCGAGGACTTTGCGATGCCTGCCCATGAAATGCGAAGGCTGCTGATTCCATTGAACATAAGGGGCTCAATATGCCGGCAATACACGCATGCTATTTGGCCCATCAAATGCCATAGAGTATGCGTGATCGCTGCGGCCAATATCGAAAAGACTTCTCTGGCACAATGGGGGACTGGCGGCGCCGCGGCGACGCAGTGTGCTAACGGACCAGTGCAGAAGTTCAGCGAAACACTGCTCAGGGCCTCGAAGGCATCTCCTCAGAGCGAGAGTGTGAACGACAGCAGTACCGGGGACGCACGTCGTAAGAAGCCTGAAGATGTGCAAGGGCAAGTTGTGGTTTCTGGCGGCAGCGCCGTTCTCATCCAGAAGGTCCCTCAGCAGACAGCGCCGCTGCAGCAGGCGCAAGTGGCCAATACGAACAGCATCTCGTCGCAGACGTTCTTTGCCAGAGTGGTTGCACCTCTGGATGCATCGCCCACGATCGCAGGGCAACTGGCCGGCATTCAGCCGAATATTGCCCAGCCGGTGAACCGCTCTTCCCAGCCTGCATCAATGCTGCCGGGGGCTGAAAATCAGCTCACAAATGCGCGGATCGAACCGTTATCGCAGGCAGGGAATCGTGCCGCTGGCGCAGATGCAAGCGAACTGCAGATGCGGCCTTCAAGTTTTGTGCCAACCGCAACCCCGAAGGTCGTCGCCAACACGGATGAAGATACAACTTCTACTTCAGCGCAAAGCGCAGCTGCAACCTCAGATCAGAACTCAATACCAGCCGCCGTTTTGAATGCAGTGTCGAAGATGCCCGCGAATGCCGTCGCCAACACCGATCCAGATACGACTTCTACTCCCGCGCAAAGCGCAGCGGCAGCCATAGATCAGAACTCAATACCAGCCGCCGTTTTGAATGCAGCCTCGAAGATGCCCGCGAATGCCGTCGCCAACACCGATCCAGATACGACTTCTACTCCCGCGCAAAGCGCAACGGCAGCCATAGATCAGAACTCAATACCAACCGCCGTTTTGAATGCAGCCTCGAAGATGCCCCCGAACGTCGATGCAGTTCCGGTTCTGCACGCGGCCCTGAAGGCATCCATAAAGGGAGTTGTTGCTTCGGTATCGGCCGGAACATCGACAGATGAGGCTGTGCCGTCGGCGACTGCGCCGAATCAGGGCGTGCTCGCAGTGGGCCTCGGTTTCTTCGACAGCACAACCAGTCTGCTTGCCTCGGTGAACCAGTCTGGCGGCGGGCTCCCTGGAACGATCAAGGCCGGCGTATCGAGCCTAAACTCGATCTCGGCAACAAAACTGTCGTCCACTTCCACCACCAATGGCAAGGACACAGCCAACGAGGTAGCGGGAGGCAAGCAACAGACGCAGTCGGCGTCGGACCAGACAGTATCCCAGGCAGGTTCTCAATCCGCAACAACATCCGGCGATCAGAACCAAAACGTCGTCACTTCACAAGGTGCAAGCACTGCGGCGATCCAAATGAACTTCGCAACCCACACCGTTTTGGCGATGCCTCCCGTGCAGAACGCGGCTGTTGCTTCTCCGGCACTGAGTACATTAACGCACGCAGGCACCGGCGGTTCTTCCATGAAGACGGCGGATAGCGCTGTTTCCGTTTCGACTGCCGCAGCGCCAGCTCCGCCGGTTATCAATTCCGCGAAACTGATCCAGAACATGGGCCAGACAGAGATGCGGGTGGGCATGCGGTCAAACGAGTTCGGCAATATTTCGATTAGTACTTCGACCACGCGGGACTCGATTTCAGCCCAGATATCGCTCGATCACGGGGAACTGGCCAAAGAACTCGCGGCGCATCTGCCGGAAATGCAGACAAAATTCGGCAGCGATCAGGCAGTGAATGTGCGCATCGAAATGAACGGGGGAATGGCCGGTCAGGGAACAGGAACGTCTGGCGGCATGTCCTACGGCTCGTCTGACCAATCGCGCGACGGCAGACAGCAATCGAGCAACGCGGCTTCAGACTATGCAAGCAGCAGTGTTGTCGAGCGGCAGATGTCTTCTGCCGCCTCGACGACGACAGGATACGGCAGTCTCAATGCCCGTCTCGACATCAGAGTTTAAGTAATCTTCAAGGACAACAACGCAATCGAGGAGGAACGATCTTGCACGGTGTATTAGCGAACTTTACGATACCAACGATTCTGAACACGCTGAAGCCGACTGCCAGCACTGGACTCGCAAAAGCAGCGAGCCTGAAGGCTGCAGCTGCCGATTCGAGCAGTTCCACTTCGAGCAGCACTTCAGCTAACGGGCTGGGGACCACCTTCCTGAGCCTTTTGGCGCAAGAATTGCAGAACCAGGATCCCACCGCACCCGTGGATCCGACGGCGATGGTTGGGCAGATGATCTCACTGAACCAGCTGGAACAGCTGATCAGCATCAATCAGGACATCACCAGCGCTTCGGGTACGACAGGAGCGTCGGGCACAAGCGGGGTGCAGGGGGCGGGTGCGGCGGCCAGCAATATTGCGTCCGCCAGCGGGGGCGCCACCGCCATGCTTTCACCTTCAGCTGCGGCTGCGGCCACCAGCCAACTGCCGTTTGATCCCAACACAATGATGCCGGTCGGCTTTGCCAATTCCGGTGCCGTGGCGGCCTCGATCAACTCGTCGCTCAATGCCACGAGCATGGACTTTTCCGGCACTAACAACAATATGTCAGGAGGCAAGTAATGGGTTCTTTTTCTTCACCTTTGTCTGGACTCACGGCGGCTCAAGCAAACTTGCAATCGGTCTCAAATAACCTGGCCAATATCGATACCGATGGTTATAAAGACCAGAGTTTGACCTTCAGCGATGTATTTTCACAGGCCGGCGCCACGAACGGCAGCGGTGACCCCGTGCAGACTGGATCTGGCGTTGCAATTTCTTCCACGGCCACCGATTTTAGCGAAGGAAGTCTGGATACAACAGGCACGGCGTCGAACATGGCCATCTCTGGAAATGGGTTCTTTATTACGCAGGACGCGACTGGCCTGCAGGATTACACGCGTGCCGGCGATTTCACGACAAACAGCGCCGGACAGCTCATTACCCCGAATGGGGAACTGGTGCTGGGATTTCCCGCGACCAACGGGGTTGTGAGCACTTCGGCGGCTTTGCAGCCCATGCAAGTTGGCGGCATTACTAGCCCAGCTGTGGCGAGTACCATGGTCGGGATTACCGCCAATCTAGATTCCAGCACCGCAATTGGCGCAACGGCCACGAGCAGCACGCTCTCGATTTACGACTCGCTGGGAACGGCGCACACCCTCACTGTCTCCTATACCAAGACGGCGGCCAATACCTGGAATTATACGGTCACTGTACCATCAGCCGATATTACCGGCGCAACAGGTACTCCCACCACCGTGGGGTCAGGCACGCTGAACTTCGACAGCTCGGGCGCGTTGACCTCCACGTCCAATGTGGTTCCCATTAGCATCTCCAACTTCGCCGATGGCGCTGCCTCGATGACGATCTCCGGGCCTTTCGGAACGGCCGCCAATCCCACGATTACACAGACGTCCCTGACAAGCGCAACCAGTGCCACTACCACGGATGGTTTGGCGAGCGGCACTCTTTCGAGCTATATGGTGAACACGGATGGAACCATCGTAGGCACATTCTCCAGTGGCAAATCGCTGGCGCTGGGGCAGGTCGCCGTGGCTTCTTTTGCGAATAACCAGGGGCTTGTCAACGCCAGCAACAATGACTATCAACCGACCGCGGCCTCCGGTTCAGCGGTGATCGGAATTGCTGGAACGGGCGGGCGGGGCACCATCATCGGAGGTTCCGTGGAGCAGTCGAACGTGGATATCGCATCGGAATTTGCCAAGCTGATTCAGGCGCAGCAGGCCTACTCGGCCAATGCCAAGTCCGTCACCACGTTCAATCAGCTTTCCCAGGCTACACTGCAAATGCTGCAGTAAAAATACGCGGTTGCAGTTTCTTAGCGTTGCATTAGGGGCCATCCGTTCAGCGCTTCCGCTGGGCGGATGGCTTGGATTTCAGTACGTACTTCTCATAACCGCCTCACCAAGACGCTGCGATTCCGGATTGATTCTGCCTCCGGTGAACTCGCGCGCCGCTCCTCAATGCTGTTTTTCCCTTGTAGCGCCGCCATTTAGCGCGGTTTTTCTGTGCCTGCGGGCGCTTCATTCTTTTCTTTCCCAACAACGGCCTCTCGATTGCTTTCACCTTATCGAGGGGCCGGTGTACGTGGCCCGCAAAGAGCAAATCCATCTGCATGATTCGCAAGGGACGGGACGCCCGCCGGGCGGGGATGCGGTGGAAAATCAGACGGTCCGGGAAAAGAGATAAATGAACACGGCAATGAACAGCACGCTGCCGGTAACGGAAACAAAATCTATACAGGGCCCGAAGCTGTTGGAAAAGAACCAGGATCGGGACCCGTCTGAACTTCTGCCGTGGCTACCCTGCACGCTGGTGCTGGACATTCCGGTAGTGAAGTTTACGGTTGGCGATTTGCTGAACCTGACGAAGGGTTCCGTGGTCGAGACCGCGTATCACCAAAGTAGCGATCTGCCGCTGCGCGTGAACGGACAACTGGTTGGATGGACAGAATTTGAGGTCGTTGGCGAACGCCTTGCCGTACGACTAACGGACCTCTCATGAAGACGCAACGATCAAGGGCGCGAGTTTCTGTAAAACGCGCAATGCCGGCTCCCGTTCAAAGTTCGGCTCGGCGGTTGCTGGCTTTTCCCGGCGAAGCTTCCTCGCAGACTCTGCGGAAGGCCAACCCGCAGGTCTCCGATTCGTGGAGGAATGCTGCGGATCAACTCTCGGGCGCGTGGAGAAAAGCGACGAGGCTGCTTTCGTGCGCATGGAAAGGCGCGAAAGAACAGATCTCGCGTTCATGGAAAAGTCTTCGGGCGCAGCAGATCGCCCGATCCAGTTCCAAACGTCTGCAGGTGGCCGCAACAGTATCGCTTGGCGAGAAACGGTTTGTAGCTGTGATCCAAGTGGATGGCAGAGAGTTCCTTGTAGGCGGCGGGGCCACGAACGTCGCGCTGCTGGCGCAGTTGGACGCAAAGAAATCATTTAATGGCATGCTGACGGAGACGATGAATGTCCCCGAAGAAATTGCGCCCAAGAAGCAACCGGCGAAGCGGGTAAAGAAGAAGATGGTCGCGGCAGTGGAGCAGGCGGGAGAAGAGGCGTGAAACCCAGGCTCATCATTCCCGTCCTGCTTTGTCTTTTGCTGTCGCTCGCAGCGACATCCGCAAAAGCATTGCCGTGGCCTGTGAATGCAGGCACGGGAACCGAAGAAATTCTGGCGCATTGGCCGTCGGCGCCCATGCTGCTGGCGCAGGCGTCCATGCCGGCGAGTCCCGCACTGGCTGCCCAGCCGAATCCGCCGGCGCCTGTGCAGCAGAGCGCTGCGCCGGATCCGAATGAGTTGCGGATTACAGGATTAGGAGGTGGTTCGGCGCAATGGACGATTCTGGTCCTGCTGACATTCCTGACCATCATCCCTTCACTCCTTATATGTATGACCCCGTTTGCGCGGCTGCTGATTGTCTTTCACTTCCTCCGACAGGCGCTCGGGCTTCAGACGACGCCCTCCAACCAGACCCTCATCGGCTTATCGGTGATCATGACCTTCTTCATCATGCAGCCGGTGGGCCTGGTCATCTATCGCGACTCGGTGGTGCCCATGCAGGCGGGCAAGATCACCGCCATGGATGCGCTGGTGCGCGCCGGTGCACCGATGCGCCAGTTCATGTCCCATTACGTTCGCGAGAAGGATGCCGCGCTCTTTCTGGAGATGGCCAAGGAGCCTCGTCCGGCGAACATCAACGATCTTTCATTTCGCGTGCTGTTGCCGGCCTACATTCTGTCGGAGCTGAAAGCCGGATTTCAGATCGGCGCCGTGCTCTTTCTGCCTTTTCTGGTGGTCGACATGGTCGTTGCTTCCATTACCACTTCTGTCGGCATGATGCAGTTGCCGCCAGTGGTGATTTCGACACCGCTCAAGTTGCTGCTGTTTCTGATGGTGGATGGCTGGCACCTTCTTATCGGTGCTTTGATGAGGAGTTTCAACTAATGGGCGTCGATCAAGTAGTTCTGTTAGCTCGTTTGATGCTGCAGGAAGTTGTCATCCTGGTCGCACCGATTTTGCTGGCTGCCATCCTTGTCAGTCTGGTGGTCAATGTCTTGCAGGTTCTGACTTCTCTGCAAGACCAAACACTCTCTCAAGTGCCTCGTCTGCTGGTCACGGGCGGAGCCCTATTCCTGATGATGCCGTGGATGTGGCGGCACCTGGCGCACTACACCGTGAACCTCCTAACCGACTTTCACTCGGTCTTGCAATGAGCATCTCTCTGGTTCAGATCTTCGGAGCATTCTTGACGATCGGCGTCCGACTCACAGGCATCATGCTCTTCGCGCCATTCTTTGGCAGCGTGGTGATTCCCGCGCGCGTAAAGGCGGTGCTGGTGATGGCCTTGACTGCTCTGCTCTATCCGATGATCTCCGCCAAGATTCCGCACATGGAGATCAGCCAGTGGCCCACCGTGGTCTTCGGTGAGTTGCTGGTCGGAGTCGCTCTGGGAGTTGCCACAAATATTGTCTTCGATGGCGTGCAAATGGCCGGTCAGGTACTGAGTGTGCAGATGGGCTACTCGCTGGTGAATATTCTGGATCCGCAGACGCAGGTGGAGTCGACGGTAATGGCCACGTTTCATCAGACGATCGCGATGTTGATCTTCCTGCGCCTCAACGTCCACTTCTGGATTTTGGGTGCACTGGCGCGCAGCTTCGACTATTTGCCGCCCTCCTCGGGCCACTTCGGCGCGGCATTCACGTCGGCAGCGCTGGAAGCGGGCGCCAGCGTGTTTGCCATTGGCATCCAGATTGCCGCCCCGGTACTGGCCGCTACATTGCTTGCCGACATCGCCCTCGGACTGCTGGGCAAGGCGTCTCCACAACTGCCGCTGATGCTGCTGGGGCCAGCGGTAAAGAGCGTTCTTGGACTACTGGTTCTGATCTCGGCTCTCAAGTATTGGCCGGGACTGTTTGAACATCTGTTTCTCAACTCGATGGGGCAGGCCGACCATCTACTCCACTTGGCTCGATCGTCACAGACCCAATAGGAACGCATGGCTGACAGTAGCAAAACCGAACAGGCAACACCGAAGCGGCGGAACAAGGCGCGGGAACAGGGGCAGATTGCGCGTTCGCGCGAACTCCCGGGCATCCTTGCTCTCGGTGCCGTCCTGGCGGTGATGACAGTGATGGCGCCGAGTGCCGTCACGCACTGGACAGTGCTGTATCGCAACACCCTCTATGCCGCAGCCTCGGGCGATATAGAAACCAACGGACCGGTGCTGTTCTGGAGCTCTGTCGAAGTGATGCGGTGGATTGTTCCCATCCTGATGGCGGGGATGGTGGTCTCGCTGTTGGCCGGCCTGGCGCAAGGCGGGGTCAATTTTGCGCCCGAGGCGCTGACGTTGAAGTTCGACCGATTCAATCCCGCCAGCAGGTTGGGACAGATATTCTCGCCCATGGGCCTGAGCAATCTGCTGAAGTCGCTGCTCCCGTTTTCCGCCATCATGTGGATCACAGTGAGCGTGGTTCAAGAGCACTGGGAGTCGATCGTGCATGCGTCCAGCCTGGGCATGAGGCTGTTCGCCACCTTTGTTGGATCGATGGTGTTTGAGTTGACCTGGAAGGCTGGGCTTGTTCTGGTGGCGTGGTCGGGGATCGACTATCTTCTCACCTGGAAAAAGATCGAGGGCGACTTGAAGATGAGCAAGCAGGAGGTGCGCGAGGAGTACAAGGAAACCGACGGCAATCCTGTGATCAAGTCGCGCATTCGCCAGCTGCAAAGGGCCATGCGCAAAAAGAAATCCCTGAAGGCTGCGGCCACGGCCACCGTCATCGTGACCAACCCAACCCACTATGCCGTAGCCTTGCGCTATGAAACAGATATGGCTGCGCCCCTGGTTGTGGCCAAAGGACAAAACAGGCTGGCGGAAAAGATCAAACAACTGGCACGCGACAACGGGATCATGCTGGTGGAGAACAGGCCCCTGGCGCAGGCGCTCTACAAAAGTGTGGAAGTCGGGGACGCCATCCCGTCAAAGCTGTACCAGGCGGTCGCCGAGATTCTCGCCATGGTCTTCCGCGCCCAGGCAGAAATACGCCGGGGTGAGACGGAGCGGCGCTCCAGGAATGCCTCTGGCCAGAAGACTGAAAACCGATCCACTTCATCCGCTTCGCAGCCGGGGGTAACGCAATGATGGAACGAATTATGTCGGTCCTCCGGAAATCCGGCGAGTGGATTGCGCCCATTTCCGCCGTATCTGTGGTCTTTGTGATGCTGGTGCCGTTGCCCAGCTTCATTCTCGATTTGCTGCTGACAGTGAGCATCACTGTATCCATTCTGGTGCTGCTCACGGCGATCCAGATTCTGCGTCCGTTGCAATTCTCGGTCTTCCCGAGCCTCCTGTTGATGCTTACCTTGCTTCGGCTCTCGCTCGACCTGGCCAGTTCGCGCCGGATTCTGTTGCATGGCAATGAAGGCACAGCGGCAGCAGGCAAGGTCATCGAAGCTTTCGGCCAGTTTGTGGTCGGAGGCAACTATATTGTTGGCTTCGTCCTCTTTCTGGCGTTAATTGCCATTCAGTTTCTTGTCATCAGTCACGGCACGGTGCGCACGGCAGAAGTTACGGCGCGTTTCACCCTCGACGCCATGCCGGGCAAGCAAATGGCAATCGATGCTGATCTGAATGCCGGCATTATCAACGAGCAGCAGGCTCGGGCGCGGCGTGAGCGGGTGGCGCGGGAGGCGGAGTTCTGCGGCGCCATGGACGGCGCGGCACGTTTCAGCCAACGCGATTCACTGGCCACCATCCTGGTCGTGGCCATCAATATCATCGCCGGGTTTCTGATCGGAGTCTTTCAACAAGGCGTGCCCTTTCAGGAGGCGCTGAAGACCTACACCATCCTCACGGTGGGCGACGGCCTGGTGTCGATCCTGCCGTCGTTGCTTGTTTCGGTCGCGGCCGGCATCGTCGTCACCAGGGCTGCCTCGAAGGAATCTCTGGGCATCAATATCAACAAGCAACTCTTCAGTAGTCCGCGGCTGCTTTGGATTGCGGCCGGCGCGCTGACAGCCATGGGACTCATTCCCGGCCTGCCGAAGTTTGCCTTCTTCAGCTTGGCAGCCGTGCTCATGTTTCTGGCCCGCAAGATGAAGCCGCAAGTCGTAGAAGATGAGGCGGAAGAAATGGAAGCGCTCGGAAGAGCCGCGTTGCCGGGCGGAGCGGCTGCCCCCGCCGTGGATCCCATGGACGCAATCCTCAAGCTCGATGAACTCATGCTGGAAGTGGGCATGGGGCTGGTGCCTCTGGTCGACGCACAAAAAGGCGGGCAGCTTCTCGCTCGCGTGAAATCTATGCGCAAGAATCTGGCCCAGCAGCTTGGCTTCCTGGTTCCGTCCATTCACATCACGGACAACCTCTCGCTGCGGGAACGGGAATATGTGATCTACCTGCGGGGAATTGAGATTGCGCGCTGGGAACTGCGGCGCGACTGTCTGTTGGCGATCAGTTCCAATCCGGACGCGCCCGATCTGCCGGGTCAGGACACCCGCGAACCGGCCTTCGATGTACCGGCAAAGTGGATTGCTCCCCAGACGCAGGGGCAAGCCATTGCCGCTGGATATGCGGTGGTGGACTCGACTTCAGTGCTGGCTGCCCATCTGGCCGAGGTGATCAAGCACAACGCGCATGAACTGCTGTCGCGGCACGAAACCAGAAGACTGATTGACCGGCTGAGCGAGTCTCATCCCAAGCTGGCCGATGATTTGATTCCGAAGCTCATGAGCCTGGGTGAAGTGCAGAAGGTACTTCAGCAACTTTTGCGCGAACAGGTATCGATTCGTGATTTGGGAACCATTCTGGAAACTCTCGTCGATACCGCCTCGTTCAATAAGAACCCGATCGCATTGGTCGAAGCCGTTCGTCACACTCAGGGAAGGGCTCTCATCCGGCCTCTGCTGAACGATCAGGGCCAACTCAAGGTGGTTACTCTCGACACCACCATCGAGGATGAATGCCTGCGCGGGTCGAACCTTCCCGCGAACCATAGCATCTCGACTCCGCAACAGGTTACGTTGGCACGCCGCGTGCTAGATGGATTGCGTGCGGATTTCGGAAAGGACATTCAAGCTGCGCCGCCAGTCCTGTTGTGTTCGTCTCCTGGCCGTTATTACCTTCGCCGGCTGCTGGAGCCGTTCATTCCCAAGATCGTGGTGATCTCTCCGGGAGAGATTCCGGCTTTGACGCCGGTGCAGTCCGTGGGGGTGATCCACTGAAGCGGTCAGACAGAGAGTTGGGGATGGGAAGACAGAGCGTGAGAAGCAGGAAACAGGGGCCGGAATATAGCAGCAGGAGTGAGTTCCTCACAAAGGGAGTAATGCAATGACAACAGCAGAATTGGCTTACCGTGCGAGTGGCGATTGCATGGAGAAACGCAATGAACTCGTGATGCGTGAGTTGCCGCAGGTCTACTATGTTGCCGCGAGAATCCGCGAGCGGCTGCCTAAGAATGTAGATATGGAGGATCTGGTGCAGGCGGGGGTGATTGGCCTGATCGACGCATGCCGCAATTACGACAGTTCAAAGGATGCGCAATTCTCGACCTTTGCGAAATTTCGTATCCGTGGCGCGATTCTGGACAGCCTGCGCATGCTGGACTGGGGATCTCGCACATTACGCAAGAGAGGCCGCGAGATCGCTTCATCGATCGCCAAGCTGGAATCGAAGCTGGGAAGACAGCCGCAGGAAGAAGAGATCGCGGCGGAGATGCGGATTGGCCTGAACGAGTTGCAGAATACCATGACTCAACTGGACGGTCTCTACCTGGTGGGGCAAAGGTCAGATCCCTTACACGATCGTTCGGATTCCTATGACCTGATCGAATCTGCGCCGGGACCGGAGGAGGACAATCCCTTTGATCTCTGCCTGCAAGGCGAAAGGAAAGAGCAGCTAGCCGAGGCGGTGTCGCAGATGTCGGAGAGAGAGCAGCTCATTCTTTCGCTGTATTACAAGGAAGAGCTGACCATGAAAGAGATCTCTCTGGTAGTAGGCATCGTGGTGTCACGAGTCTCGCAAATCCACGCCGCTGCGATGGTGAAGTTGCGAGCTTCACTCAGTCATCTTGATGCGAAAGCAAAAGCACGAAAGAACTTTCTGCAGCCCGTTTTGCAGCGCGCGGTGAGCCGCCAGTCCGGGAGGCAGTGATGAGTTCTTCGTCCGGAGTGGAAGAACCTGTCAAGGCAGCAAAAGGCAGTGGGACGCAGGCGAAGGCACGCTCCATTCAATCCTGCAACTTTCGCTATGCGGGCAGGCTCTCAAATGAAAATGTGCGTGCCTTGACTGCGCTGCATGAAAAGTTTGCCCTTAACGTCGCCAACTCGCTTGGGCTGTATCTGGGCGCCTCTCTGCGGTTGAAGCTAGCTGCGCTCGAGCAGGTGGTTAGCACCGAATACTCCAGCAGGGCTGCTGCGGACAGTTACCTGGTGCCCTGTTCACTTAACGTGATGGAGACCAATATCCTGCTGGAGATGGACATTGATCTGATCTTCCCTATCATTGACCTTTTGCTCGGCGGCGCGGGAACTGCATCGGAACAGGCACGCGAGCTTACGGAGATTGACGAAGAGATATTGCAGAGTGTCACCGTTCTCATTGTGAAGGAGTTGGAGCGCTCGTGGGGGGCTCTGAACTTGTCACTGACACAAAGCCGTTGCATTAAGCCGGCTGCGATTCCGCAGGTGTTTTTGGCTAACGAAAAGCTGGTGCTATTGATCTTCGAGATGACCCTGGGGAGCACAAACGGGTGCATCAGCATGGTGCTGCCAACTTCGTTTGTAGGCTTCCTGCTGAGGCACTTGAAAGCGGCGCAGTCAAAGAAGATATCGAGTCTTCGCCCCCTTCGCGGCCCCCGTCTTCGCGAGCGGATTCTGGACTGCGACTTTGTGGTGGCCGCAGATATAACGCTGATGCGCGTTCAGGTGAAGGACCTGACCGATCTCAAGCCGGGAACCATTCTGAAGATGAGGGCACCGGTGAAAAGTCCTGGAAGGCTTACCGTGGAAGGCGTGGAAATCTTTGAGGCATTGCCGGTTCGAAACGGCACGCGGAAGGCTGCGCAACTGACGGCACGATTACAGGACCCGGATGGGACAAAGGAGTAGAATGACGAACAATCAAACAGCAGACAATAATTCTCAGTCCTTTTCTGACGCTTTCTTTGGCGCGCTGGTGGCGGCTATGTCCGAGAACAGCGAAACGGCGTGGGCGATCGCTGCCATGCCTGACAAGGACTCGGCTCCGGATGAGCTCGATCCGGTGCGGATGAAGATCGCTCTTGGGGGCACCTTACGCGGCGCATTTCTGCTGGAGTTCCGCCGTGCAGAAGCTGTTCTGTTGGTGTCGAAGTTGCTTCAACAGCCGGTCGATGAATTCGGAGCGGAACAGAGCGAAGCCCTGAAAAGACTGATCGAAGTAGCAATGAGCAAGTTCCGCTCCGCACTGGAGCATGAGTATGGGACTTTCACGATCGAGGCCTGCTTTGCTTCCGAAGCTCCGTCCAGCCGCGAGGACGTTGTCCAGATCACAGCTGCCGATGGCGGCGCCAATCATGTATCGGTTTTGATGTACCTCAATCCGGAGCTGACCGAATCTCTGCTTCTTCATTCCCGGGCCGTGAGTTCGGTTGCAGGCGCGCGGAAAGCGATGAAGGTTGTTGCGGGAAATGCTGTACCGGAGCCGGTGAACCTGGATCTGGTCATGGACGTTGAACTCAACGTCACTCTGCGCTTCGGACAGCGCCAGCTGACCCTGCGCGAAGTGATGGAGCTGACCAGCGGATCTGTGGTTGAGCTTGATCGCCAGGTGGAGGAGCCAGTCGAGCTTCTTCTCAACGGCATGGTGATCGCCAAGGGCGAAGCCGTGGTGATCGATGGCAACTATGGTCTACGCGTGACAGAGGTTTCGCAACCCGTCTCTTCCCTGACACTCCACTAGATAGAGCAGTTCTCCTATTTGTGTGGCGTTTTCAGGACCGTGCAGGGTGGCTGTTTCTTGAAGAGAAATCCACTTGAGAGATGGGCTTTCACTCTACAGCACTGGGAGAACTGCCATAAGGGCCGAAGCAAAGGACGAAGCGGGCGAAAGAGCAAGAGAGGAGCAAAGGAACAAATGAGGCTAATTCATTCAATCACCATGCAAGCCTGGTCTGCCGGGTTCAGGGCCATTAGCGCCCGGTGTGAATTCTGCGAGAGGTCGATGACGCTTCGGCATTTTTCCGCCCACAAGGCTGGAATCAGGATGCATGGCCGCTGGTATTGCAGCTCGTCCTGTTTTGCGTCGGCGGTAGAAGAGAAGCTTTCGGAATTGGCGACATGGGGGCCGGAGCCGGCGAATCACGTGGAGCGCATGCCGCTGGGACTGATGCTGGTCAGCCGGGGCTTGTTGACCAGCACAGAGTTCCAGGAAGTGATGGGTGAGCAGAGAGAATCAGGAGGAGAGATCGGTGAACTTCTGGTGCGGCGCGGCTCGGTGAGCGAAAAGCAGGTCACGGCCGTCCGCGCGACCCAGTGGGGATGTCCCGTATTTTCGGCGCCGAAGTGTCCGATGCAGTCCAAAATCAATATTCCATCGGCGTTTATGCGGCTTTACTCCATGATTCCCTTGCATTACGTAGCTGCGACGAATCTGTTGCTGGTGGGCTTCGTTCATAACGTCGAGTATGGGCTGCTTTACGCCATCGAGAAGATGACCGGATGCAAGACGCAACCGTGTTTTGTGACCCCCAGCGACTTTCGGACCCAGATGCAGGAAATCGAGCAGGCAAAGGAAAAGAACGGGGAGACAACAGCGAGCGAGTTGGAATTCGAAAGCGTCCATTCCTCAGCCGAGATGGCCCGAATTCTCTGCAATTATGGCGCGCACCTGGAAGCAGATGAGGCCATTATCGGAAAGTGCAAGGAGTACCTGTGGACGCGTCTGAAGTGCGGCCCCAGAGATGTCGATCTGCTTTTCAAGGCCGGATGAATCCCGCTCCTCTGCCAGGGGGCTGCCAACCGCCCTTCATTCCTTAGCGTTTTGCGGACGATCTTCGGGAAATGGAAAACGTTCCGGTTCTGTTTGTACAAATCGTCCTAGGATGCCGATAAGGAGGCAATAGGTGCGAAATAGTGCTCAATCAAGCGTTTGAATCGAAAATTGATTTTGGCTGGATTCCGTCGTCCACATGGCGCAGTTTCAATTTCCTGGAGCAGAAGGCGATACCGCTGAGCAAGGTGGATTTTATTGATGTGGTGCCGGTGATGTCGGCAACAGTCCTGGGCTTGGACATGCTCCTGCAGGAGTCCTGTATCGACTTGCGCATGGCTTCCGAACTCGTCCTGAGCGATGTCGGAGCAACGATCAAGATTCTGCGGCTGATCGGCGGGGAATGCGACACGGTTGCGGAATGTCCCAGCCGGATGGCTGACTGCATAGCCAGCTTGGACGTGAATGCCTGGTTCGGTGCAATCTCCGCTCGAACCTTCGCGAGCGACAGAAAACATGCAGCAACGACCGCAGTCTGGAAGCATTCCCGCCAAGTGGCGCAGTATGCTCAGCTTGTTGCCGAGTCCCTGGAAGGCATCTCCCCGGAAGATGCGTATATGGTTGGACTGCTTCATGGAATCGGGGACATTCCTGCGGCTCTGGGCTGGCCCTATGGCGACCGAGGCTGCAGAGACCAAGGCGCTTTGTTTGCCATGGAGGGAACACTTCCGCTGTTCATCCTGAATGCCATGCACAGCATGAGTGATTCTTCCGCCTCGTCAGTTTGGAGATTCATCCTCAAATCAGCGCACGAACTGGCTGGCGCCCGGACAGACTTTCAACCGGTTGCGTCTCGCGGGTGAGTCCTTTGGCCAGCAGCGTCCACTAGGTCTCCGACCGTGTGATTTCCGCTGTTGTGAGGAAGTGATGCGGTATTCCAGGCGTGAGAATCCGAACCTGTGACACCTGGCGTTGATAGACGAGTATGCGGTCAGAGACGCAGGGAATATTGGAACCAGTGTACGGATGAACGGTTTATCTCATGGGCCTCTCATCGATTCCTCATTCGCGGTGAAGTCGAGCCGCAAAATTCTTCGTATTTTGCATTCAAATGAAGTGAAACCTGCGATAAATCAGGCCTCGCCTAAATTGGCCACCGACGTGCAGATTATCTGCCCGAGGCCACAAAATGAGCAGTGGATACTATGCAGCCTGCACTGGGCTTATGACTCGCACCCAGGCGCTCGATACGATTGCCAACAATGTGGCGAACGTGAGCACTGTCGGCTTTCGGGCAAGCCACAATGTTTTCAGCTCGGTCCTGGCCACCACGGGCGACTCATCTCTGTCGGTTCTCAATCAGGACGCGAACGACTATGGCGTGCTAAGCGGCACTCAACTTGACAATTCGCAAGGCGCTCTGACGCGGACGGGCAGCGATCTCGACCTCGCCGTGGAAGGGCCAGGATTCTACTCTGTGCAGACCGCTTCTGGTATCGCTTACACCCGCGGAGGAAGCTTCCGCGTCTCGCCTCAAGGGCAACTGATCACGGCTGCGGGCGATCCTGTATTAGGCGAAAATGGCCCGATCACGATCGTCGGAGAGCCGGTATCGATCAGCACGGATGGAACGATTTCTGTAAATGGTGCGATCTCCGGACGAATGAAGCTGGTCGAGTTTGCGCCCACAGTGCAATTGCAGAGCGAGGGCGGAACCTACTATACCGCACCCGCCGGCACTGCGACTGCGGCCACCAAATCACAGGTGCGCCAGGGAATGCTGGAGAATTCAAACGTCAACCCTGTGACCAGCGCTATCGAGTTGATTACAGCGCAGCGTGAGGTTGAGACCATGCGCCGGGTGCTGACCATGTTCAATACCGAGTTGGACAAGACGGCGGCTCAAGACCTGCCACGCGTCAGTTAATTCGATGTTGTGTTTGAACTGAACCAGTTTGAAAGGAACCTGATATGTTTCGTGCTCTTTATACTGCCGCCAGCGGCATGACGGCGCAGCAGTTGAACTTGGACAACATTGCCAACAATCTTGCCAACTCGAGCACCACGGGTTTCCAGCAGCGTCAGGTGAATTTCACAGATCTTCTGTATCAAAGCACTATCATGCCGGGTGCGGCAGCGACTCAGCAGACGACCGTGGCGGCCGGCCTGCAGGTGGGCCTCGGCACCCGGCCCACAGCAACCGAGATTATCCAGACGCAGGGAGACTTCTCGACGACTAACAATCCTCTGGACCTGGCGATTCAGGGCACGGGATTCTTCCAGATTCTGATGCCCAATGGACAGACTGGTTATACGCGCGATGGTTCCTTCCATCCGGATGCTCAGGGCCAACTGGTAACAGCCGAGGGCGACGCGTTGCAACCCGCAATTACGATTCCAGCGGATGCGCTCAGCGTGACCGTTGGTAGCGATGGGACCGTCAGCGTGACCCAGCCAGGCCAGACGGCGGCAGCGCAGGTGGGAAGCATTCAGACCGCGTTGTTCGTTAATCCCGGCGGCTTGAACAGCGTGGGCAACAATATCTATCTGCCGACAACTGCTTCCGGTGAACCGGTGGTTGGGACCCCCGGTGGTTCGGAAGGATTGGGAACCCTGCAGCAGGGCATGCTGGAAGAGTCGAACGTGAGCGTGGTGAACCAATTTGTCGCGATGATTCTGGCGCAGCGGTCATATGAATCCAACTCGCGAGTCGTAAAAGCTGCGGACGAGATGCTGCAACAGCTCAACCAACTTGCCCAGTAGGAACCCGGATAGACCGAAAGAGGCGGCGGCAGAGGGCAAACGATGACAACTAGATGGATAGCGGCTGGGTTGATGGCGGCGATGAGTTTGTCCGGTTGGGGGCGCCTTTATGCGCAGAGAAGTTTTGTACTCACGACGCATCAGGTGGCTCAGGCTCTTTCCGGCAGCGGTATTCGGATCGCAGAGGAGCAGGTATCTTTGCTTGCGAGAGTGGTCGCCACCGATCCGAATCCGGCACTGGACATTCTGTCGGTTGAGCCACTTGATGTTGAGTCCGCCGCGAAGTATCCCGAAGCTCGGTCCAGGGTCAAGATGGCTTGTCATCAGTCTGGCACTTGTCTTCCTTTTTATGTTGTCGTGCGGTTTGCTGAAGGAAGTGTTGAACACGGAGCCGGCGCTACTGGCTCTTCGGCGGCCTTTGGGAGCGAGTTTGTGAAACCGAATGGCCTGATCACGATACGAGCCGGTGCGCACGCGACGATGAAGATGGACGACGGCCGGTCGCATATTCAGATTGCGGTCATCAGTCTTGAGAATGGCATTGCCGGTCACAAGATTAGGGTCGTAAGCTCGGACCATAAACAAATCTACGTAGCCGAAGTAGTCGGCGCAAATCTGCTGAAGAGGAGCTTCTAAGATGCGGTCGAGACGGATCACCCTCAGACGAGCCGCTGCCTTTGCTCTGCTCGGGACGCTTTCGACCTTCGCATTCTGCGCGTCTGCCAAGAAAGATAACCCGAAGTCTCCGGAAAACCTTCGCGCGGCGTACATCGCCCGATTGCAGCAGAAGCCGGATTCGGCAGCCGACGAGCACACGGTCGGGAGTCTGTGGTCGCCCAACAGCTCTCTCGGCGACTTCTCTGTCGATTACAAGGCGCACCACCTGAACGATACCATCACCATCCAGGTGGCGGTCCAGACAAGCGCGGCGCAGTCGGGTACGGTCGATAGCGAGCGGACCTTCTCAACCAGTTCTGCCATTACCGGAGTGATGGGCAGGAGCCCCGCATCAACCAACCCGCTGCTGTCGGGCAATTCGTCACAGGCGCTCAAGGGACAAGGGTCGACGGCCTCGAATACGGCCTTCGCAACCAGCCTTACAGGAAGCGTTATTGCCGTACTTCCGAATGGCAATCTGGTGGTCGAAGCGGAGCGTCAGATTTTCATGAACAATCAGCATGAAAACATCATCGTGCGCGGCATGATCCGGCCGGGCGATATCGGGCCCAGCAACACTGTTTCGTCGACAGCATTGAGCAATCTCGAGATCGAAATGAAGGGCAAGGGAATCATCTCGGACGGAGTGCGTCCGTTGAATCCCATCACCAGGGTGGTGTTATGGCTATTGAACTTTTAGCGGACAGACCGGGCCGAGCAGGGCTGCGGGAGTCCCGCGCCTGGCCGGCGCGGCTCGCCGTGCTTGCTGCGATGTGGTTCCTCGTTGTACTTCCGCTGTTCGGGTCCGAAGCCGACCGCAAGGTGCTGGTTCGCGACATCACGCAGATTGAAGGCGTGCGCGACAATCAACTGGTTGGGTATGGCCTGGTGATTGGTCTGAACCGTACGGGCGATACGCAGCAGACCTATTTTACCGTCCAGACGCTGGCCAACTCGCTGGCGCGGATGGGAGTGCAGATCGCTCCGGGCGTGGTGGTTGTGAAGGATGTTGCTGCCGTCTTCGTTACAGCGACACTGCCGCCGTTTTCGCGGCCGGGAATGAAGATCGACGTTACCGCGTCGGCGGTCGGGGATGCCAAGAGCCTTGCCGGCGGAGTGCTGCTGCTGACGGCTCTGCGCGCACCGAATGGTCAGGTTTATGCCGTGGCGCAGGGGCCGCTTGTCATTGGCGGGTACTCTGAAGGCGGAAACGGCAGCTCGAAGAGCGTCAACCATATGACTGTAGGCAGGATTGCCGAGGGTGGAGTGGTCGAGCGTGATGCCGCCGTCGATCTGAGCCGCTTTAAGACGGTTTCTCTGTTGCTGCAAAACCCGGACTTCACCGCGGCGCGTGATGTTGCGGACGCGATCAACAAGGAATTTGGGAAGACGGTCGCGTCCGCACTGGACAGCCGGCGCATCGACGTTGATGTTGCCGCCAGCGGCCTGACTTCTGTACCAGTGCTCATCTCACGCGTGCAGAACCTCTCTATCGGAGTCCATTCACCGGCCAAGGTGGTGGTCAACGAGCGTACCGGCACGATTGTGATGGGAGGCGATGTGCGGCTCTCCCCGGTTTCTGTGATCCACGGAAGTTTGACGATTGACGTGATGACCTCGCACGTACTGGTGCAGCCTCCCCCAGGATCGAACGGCAAGCCGGAACTCCTGGCAGACACAAAAGTGGCGGTGAACGACGCGCCGGCGCAATCGATTCAGATGGAAGAGGGGGCGAACGTGGACGAGCTCATCAGGGGACTTCATGCGATTGGCGCCACTTCCCGCGACATCATATCGATTTTGCAGGCGATCAAGGTGGCAGGCGGATTGCAGGCCGACCTGGAGGTGATCTAGTGACGGGGATTTCATCGTTTAGCAACAATCCGGGAGTTGCCATCGGACCGCTCACCACGAATGCAGAGAAACTGCTTCGGCACGCAGTTTCGACGGCAACGGAGAACACCAAGATCGAGAAGTCTTCGAAGGATTTCGAGTCCATTCTTCTGGGTAGCTGGCTGCAGCAGGCGGAGCAGAGCTTTGGCTCACTGCCTGGCGAAGACGCAGAGGAAGACGCGGACTCCGGTAAGGAGCAGTTCCAGGGCATCGCGATTCAGGCGTTGGGAGCTTCGCTCACAGGATCCGGCGGGATCGGCATCGCCAGGATGATTGCCAAGAGCCTTCACAAGGCAGAGGATGCGCGGGTGGATCAGGCAGCGAAAATACACCCGTCTTAAACCGGACAGCGAAGTCAATGACTGCAAGTCTCCTGTTTTTTTGACAACTTCGCCGGACGGACTGAAACGTTTGTCTGGAAACGCCGATAGCTGTACCGTTGGGACAGGAGAAAGTGCGATGAAAGTTGAATTGAACAGTCCGTCAGCGACTCTGCTGCCAGCTGGGCGGAGCGTGAAGCAGGTTTCGACCGGCAGCACGACTGCTACCCAGGGTGCTGCGCAGGATAGGACGACGTTCCACTCTGACAGCCTCTCGGTCACGTCGCTGACCAGTCAAGCGATGAGTTCCCCTGAGATCCGTCAGGACAAGGTGGATACGCTAAGCCAGTCCGTCAACAACGGTACATACCAGCTTGACGCAACCAGGATCGCCGGCGCAATTGTCGACAGCAAGAGCGAGTAAACAGGCATGAACGGCAACTGAACGCGTTCATTGCCCTGGGATGAGAATTTGCCAGAAGGGCTCAAAATGAACGACGGGGCGCTCCAGAAGCGCGATCAGATCGCCGCCACTTACCTGCACGAGATGCAGGAACTGGCGTCTGAGATCACAGTTGCCATGGATGCCATTGCCAGCAACACATTGTCCGGATTTCAAGAGAGCGTGGCCAGACAAGAGATGCTTTGTGCCAGCCTGGCATCGATGGCGAATGCCGTGAGCGAAGGATTTCGCTCCCCTGAGCAGCCCGTGCTCTCTGGCCTTGACTCCGCAGTGGGTCAGAAGATTCGAGCGGCGGGCGGTGCCATCCGCGAGTTGAATCAGCAGTACGCGGCACTTCTGAAGCACTCCGGCAAAACCATTGCTCTACTCGCTTTGTTGTGCAGAAGCCAATCAGGACGACTCCAGGAGGCTCGCGGGCCCAGGTTGAAGTATCAGACCTGGTCCTGCGAGATGTAATCAATGGCTACATTGAGTAGCGCACTATCGATAGCCGTACAATCCCTGGGCACCGCCACCGGCGAACTGCAGGTCACAAACAACAATATCGCCAACGCGAATACGCCGGGCTACACGCGGCAGGTGGCCGTTCTTCAGGAAGTGGCGCCAACCCTCGACGGCACTCTCAGCGCAGGCAACGGCGTGGAACTGACGGGGTATCAGAGTGTGCGGAACGAACTTCTGCAGACCCAGATCAACCAGGAGACCACTGCCCAGGGCGGCGCCAATGCCCAACTGTCCTCGTTGCAGGCGATCGAGCCCACCTTCACCACTTCGACCAACGACATCGGGACAGAGATTTCGGCGCTGTTCTCAAGCATCTCCAGCCTTTCAACGAACCCCACCAGTTCCTCTTCCCGCCCGGCAGTGCTCACTGCCGGGCAGAATCTGGCCACCGCATTCAATACCGCATCCAGCACGTTGACCTCACAGCAGACCGGGCTCAATACACAGGTCACCCAGGATGTGAGCCAGATCAACCAACTGAGCAAACAGATTGCCGCGTTGAATCCGCAGATAGCCGTGCTGAAGGCGAGCGGGCAAGATGGCGGAACGCTCCAGGATCAGCAGGATCAACTTGTTCTCAAGCTTTCGGCGCTGACCAATGTTTCTGTAATTCAGACTCCGACCGGCGAGACGGTGACGACGGGAAACGGCACAGCGCTTGTCATGGGTTCCCAGAGCTTTGCGTTGCAGACGGCTACCGGCAGCGATGGCGCGACGGTGAAGGTCGACGACCAGAGCGGGAGCGATATTACATCGACGATCACCGGCGGCGACCTGGGCGGAACCATTCAGACGCGCGACACGACAATTGCCGGCCTCAAGAATCAGTTGGACGCGCTGGCCAGTCAGTTCGCGGCCGCCATGAATACGGCGCAGGCAAAAGGCTACGATCAGAACGGTACAGCCGGGGCAGCCCTTTTCAGTTCCGGAGGGTCCGGTGCCGCCATCACAGCCGGCAACATTACACTGGCGACCACCGATCCCGCCGCGATCGCCGCCAGCTCCGATGGCACTTCCGGAAGCAATGGCAACCTGGCCAATCTCAGCGCAGTGCAGAGCACCGAGCTTCCCTCCGGTGAAACTCCCGGTGATACCTACGCGAGCCTGGTCTACTCGGTAGGCAGCCTCACCTCCAACGCCAACGCCGAATCGACGGCGACCACTGCCAGTCTGGTGCAGCTCAACGACCAGCTCAGCTCTGTTTCAGGGGTTTCGATCGACGAGGAATCCGCCAACCTGATTACCTACCAGCAGGCTTATGAGGCTGCGGCTCGAGTTGTCTCCACCATTCAGGAGTTGTTCACGGTGACCATGACCATGGGCACCGCCGCTGCGGAATAAACCACGAGAGGCGCGGCAATGGCTGCGCAAGAAGGTCAAGATGCGCGTCACCAACATGCTTCCCGATATGCAATACGCGATGCAGCAGAGCCAGCAGAATCTCTCGACCGCTCTGCAGCAGGTTTCGACCGGCTTGCGCGTCAACCAGCTTTCCGACGACCCTTCCGCCTCGGCCAATATGGTTTCATCGCTGGCAGCTTCGGCCAACGTGGACCAGTACACCAGCAATGTGAGCTATCTTCTTCCGCAGATGCAGACGGCCGATTCGGCCCTCAGCTCCATCGTTACCGCGTTGAACTCAGCCATCACAGATGGCACCGCAGGAGCCAACGGAACGGAGACATCCGCGCAAAGGCAGAGCATTGCCTCCCAGGTGGCGAGTGTACTCACCACTGTGGTTGCGCAGGCCAACACTTCCTACGCGGGCGTCTATGTTTTTGGCGGCTCGGAGACGAGCACTCCGCCGTTTGTCGCCGCTTCAACGACCTACACCTCGGCGAACGGGTCGGCTGCGAGCCCCTTGAGCGCGACAACGGCGCTTACGGCCGGATCGGTAACCACCATCGGCGACGCCACCACGGGCCAAACGTGGAGTTATACGGCAGCCCAGGGCGACAACGTTGGAGACCTGGAAGCGGCCATTGCCAGTGCAGCCTCCACAGGCAAGATCTCCGCCAACATCAGTGCAAGCATTGTTGGCGGCCAATTGTCGATTTCCACGGGCTCCAGCACGGCGGGCATTGCAGTTGTCTCGAACGATGCAGCCCTGGGATCGATGAACGCTGCGGATGGAACAGCGGTGGCGAACGCCTACGCTTATGTTGGCAACAGTAGCGTGAACAGCGTGCAGGTGGGCGATTCGATGAGCGTGGCCACCAACGTGCCGGGCAGCGCGTTGTTTACCTCGGGGGCCAACGTGATCGGCTCGCTCAGCAATCTGGTCACCGCGCTGCAGAGCGGAACAACCGCCCAGATTAGCGCGGCAACCACGGCTGTCTCCACGGCATCGAGCTACATCGATCAGCAGCGCGTTCCACTGGATAACTCGATCAGCCAACTGAACTCCCAGGAGAGTTATCTTGGCCAGGAAAAGATTACGCTGACTACGCAGCAGACAGCGCTGGTCGGGATCAACCTGGCCAACGCGGCCACCAATCTGTCGCAGGCCGAGCTGGATAATAATGCAGTGTTGGCTGCGGCTGCCAAGGTGATGCCGCAAACCCTGCTCGACTATCTGAAATAGCCGCACGGAGCGCCTTCGATAGGAACCAAAAGCGCGGAAGCATCCGTGTCGCAATCTGGAATGGATAGGAGCGAGGGCATATGCTCTCGCTCTTCTGCTTTCATAGGGATCGGTGACGGATGTCGATGAAAGATATGCGCTAAAAAGAGAACGGTGAAGTTGCTTTTGCGTTGAAATGATATCAGGGGATGGCCGATAGAGTGTCTGTCCAAGACGACCTCCTTCTCGGGGATCTGGAGCCTCAAAGCAGGCCCACACAAACGAGCCGAGTGCAGGCGCAACAGGGCAAACAAGGAGATTCACCCATGGCACTTACCATTCTCAATAACATCTCCTCCCTCTCGGCGGAGAATGCACTGTCCAACACGCAGGCCAACCTGCAGAAGACCCTCACCCAGCTGTCTACCGGTTTGAAGATCAATTCGGGAGCCGACGACGCGGCCGGTCTCTCCATCGCCAACGGTTTGCAGGCAAACATAGCTGCGCTCACCCAGTCCAGCCAGAACGCATCCAACAGCATCGGCATGTTGCAGACCGCCGACGGCGCGCTATCCCAGGTCACCACGCTGCTCAATCGCGGAGTCACACTTGCGACGGAAGCAGCCAACGCCGGCCTCACCACGGGCGCCACCGGATCGACCCAGGCGGCAGCCCTGAACAACGAATATCAGAGTATCCTGACGGAAATCGGTCAGATCGGTTCAAGCACCAATTTTAACGGTACCGCGGTATTCGGCACTGCCGGTGCGGGCGCTGGAAGCCAGAGCATCGCAATGAGCGATGGTACGGTAGGTGGAATCGGTGGTTCAGTTAGCGTAAATGCCGGTGGCTTGACGACCGCGGGCCTGGGATTGGCAGCCGGCGCGGGCACCGTCGGAACGGGCACTTACGCAATGACCGCACAACCCACCGACGGCCAGACGGTGGTAGCGGGCGGCACGACTTACAAGTTTGTCAGCACCTTGCCAGGCACTGCTGATACTACCGCTGTCGATATCAAGATCTCTGGTAGCGCTGCCCAGGATGCTCAAAACCTTACGGATGCCATCAACGGTACCAACAATGCTGCGGTAGATGCTAGCGGCCTAACCGGCTATACCCACAATACCCAGGTCTCAGCAGCCGAAAGTGCAGGTACACTCACTATTACTTCGTTGGACGGAAGTGCCCACGCAGTTACAGGCACTTACACAGCTTCAACCAATACGACGATGTCGGTCTCAGGAGCTTCCGCAGCGACCGACCTGTCGAACACTTCCGACGCAAAGACGGCATTGACTGCACTCACGAATGCCGTCAACGTGGTTTCCGCACAGCGCGGCACCATTGGCGCAGCCATCAACCAGCTCACTGCTGCCAGCGCCGTCATGAATAACGAAGTCCAGAACCTGACCAGCGCTCAGAACAGCGTTCAAAACGCCGACATCGGCAAGACCGTGGCCAACATGACCCAGTACAACGTCCTCCAGTCCACCGGCATGGCCGCCCTGCAGCAGTCCAACCAGGCGCAGCAGGCTGTCCTCAAGCTGGTCCAGTAATTTAACGCAGTAATCAACGCAGTAGGGAGGTGGCGCACTACAGGGCGCCACCTCCGCTTCATTCGCGATGAGCCTCAGTTTGAGTCCACTCCCGATCTGTTCGCGGCCAACTCTCAGGTTCTCGGTTTTCTGATCCGGGCGCAATGGGCAGGCCTGCGCACGGCAGTGCCTTCCCGGAATGTAGGTAGAAGCCATGAGTACCACTTCCGCAGTCAACTCGCTTGTCTCGTCCACGACCACGACGAATTCGGCAGTCGATATCAGCAATATCCTGGCCGCAAGCTCGGGTTCGAGCTCGGCAGGTATCGATGTTACCTCGGCAGTTGCGGCGGCTATCTATGCCGACCGCGCGCCGGAGCGGGCATGGCAGGCCGACCAGACAACGCTGAGCAGCCAGACCACAGCATTGACGGCGATACAGACAGCGACCCAGGCCATCGCGACGGATATGGAATCGCTGAACACCTTGAGCGGCCCCCTGGCCGCGCGGACGGTGACCTCCTCCAATAGCAACGATCTTACCGCAACGGCCGCCACCGGAACCGTCAGCGGTGTTCATACCGTGGTGGTCAACAGCCTGGCAAGCACCGGCGTATGGTATTCAAGCCTGGAGACCGCTTCGGGCACGACGGCTGGGGCCGATGCGACCCTGCCGACCTCGTCCATCACGCTGACGACGGCGACGGGCAAGCAAACATTTCAGACGGGCAGCGGAAGCGGAGATGCAGGGAATACGTTGAACGACCTGGCGACAACCATCAATGCGGCTGACCTGGGTGTGACCGCTACGGTGGTGAGCGATTCGACGGGATCGAGGCTGGCGATTGCCTCCAACTCTTCCGGCGCGGCCAACGACTTCTCGGTATCGGGATCGTACACTTCATGGACGGCTCCGGGGCTGTCCTCGGGCGAGACGCTTGGCGCCAACGTCCTTACGCTGACCAGCGCGGCCGGTACGGGGACGATTACGACCAAATCCGGCGATGACTATACAGATCTGGCGAATGAGATCAACGGCGCTACTGTCACCGGCAGCACCGTTTCCCTTGGTCTTACCGCGGTCGTTGGCACCGATTCAAGTGGCAATCCAAACCTCACGATTACCGGCGCGAACGGCGCCTCATTCAGCGTCAACGAGCCGAGCGCGGCCACGGGGAGTTTCGGTTTTACGCAGGCGGCTGCCGGGGCCAATGCCTCGCTCACGGTGGATGGCGTTCCCATATCGAGCGCGACCAATACGGTGACCGGGGCAATCAGCGGAGTGACCATGAGTCTTTTGGGCTCCAGTTCCGGAAGCACAATTGACCTTACGGTAGCCTCCGACGCATCGCAGGTCTCAACGGCGATCAACCAGTTCGTTACCGATTACAACACCGCTCTTGGATTGGTGAACGCGCAGTTCACCAATACCAGCACGACGAGTTCGTCCGGCGCCACCACGACTTCGCAAGGGGTTCTGGCATCCGATCCGACTGTGCGCAATCTGCAGAACACGCTGGAGCAGGCGCTGAGCTATGTGAATACCCCGACCACCGGAACCACGACGGTTTCCACTTTGAGCGACCTGGGCATCACGGTCGGCGACGATGGCACGCTTTCGGTGGATTCGACTACCCTGGACAACGCGCTGACCAACAATCCAACCGATGTGCAGAACTTCTTCGAGGGCTCGGCGCTGAATGGCTTTGCCAACTCGATGTACAGCGCGGTGAATGCCTACACGAGTCCCGCGGACGGCGCCTTCCAGGTGGATCTAAGCAGCATCTCTGCCGAGAGCTCCGATCTTACGTCGCAGATCAACGATTTCGAAAGCACCTACATCGCGAGCCAGCAGACGATTCTTACCAACGAATACAGCGCGGCAGAAGTCGCTTTGCAGAGCCTGCCGGAAGAGATGCAGCAACTAAACTCGGAGTTGGGCTTCAACTCCAACGGGAGCAACGGATGACGCTGAACAGAATGGAACTTTCCTATCGGAGAACGGCCATTGAGGGCGCGAGCCCCATGGGGCTGATGATTGCATTGCTTGATACCATGGCCGGGGATTTTCGTCGCGCATCCGCAGCGATTCGCAGGAACGACATCGAGGCGCGGTGCAAGGAGTTTAACCACGCAGCCCTGGTGATCGGCCAACTGGAGAGCTGGCTCGATCTGGAGAAGGGCGGGGAGTCGGCGCAAACTCTGGCCAGGTTCTATGCGCTGCTGCGCGCGAAGATGATGGAAGCATCGGTAAAACAGTCGGCCGAAGTGCTCGATGCGCAAATAGAGACAATTCTGCATGTGCGGAGCGCGTGGCAGCAATTCGACGCGATGCCAGCACCGGCGCAGGAGAGGCCAGCGAACGCGCAGGCGGGACATATGAACTCGCGTTATGCGCCGGCGTTCGGGGAAATGACGGAGAGAATCCCATTCTCTCAATCCGCCTGATCCAGACAGCAACCGGCCGAAAAGCGGTGACGTTCAGCTGCTACTCGGTGGTCATACCACGAATAGCGGCAAACTGTTTGTTCGGAAAATGCCCTGCAATCAGCAAGCGCCGGAAAGGCGTGAGTTTTACCGGAGTGGTTTTCCGAGCGGACAGGCGAGGGAGCGATGAAGGCGCTGGTAGTGGAAAAGTCGAGCACGATGCGATCTGTTCTGCTGCGCATGTTATTGATGCGCGGCTTTGAGGTTGCTGAAGCGGAGAATGGCAGTTCAGCCTGGAAGGTGTTACAGGACCTGGGCAGAGCCGATCTTGTTCTGGTAAATTGGTCGCCGAGCGAAAGAGACAGCCTTGAGTTTATTGACAAGTTACGACATGAGGCTTCCAATGTTATGAGGGTTATTATGTTGGCACCGTTCGAAACAGGAGTGCGCGAACTCCACAGCGCGCTGGTTGCGGGAGCCGATGACTACCTGATCTCCCCATTTACATCTTTGCAGATGGATGAGAAGCTCACGCAAGCCGGGCTCATTTGCCAGCGGGGCGAATATTGTGATTGGCGGGGGCTCCGTTGCCAAGAATAACTTCATCCAAGGGTTGCGGATTATTGGCAGAAGGCGCCCTGGTTGAGAATGTGGCCGAAGTCGTGTCGGATAAGACCGGAGGGGTGTGTCAATGATCGTCCGCGAATTCCACACGTCTCTCGAAGACAACGTCAGTGCAGTAGCTGTGGGGGGTCAGCAGTGGAATCCTATGGCCGCCGGCAATAGGGTAACAGTTTACTCATTGCTCGCAGATCAACGCGGGGTGCTTGCGAACCCGAGGGGGGCTCAAGGTGAATAAGAGCACGCTGAGCGGAGTTGCGATCGCACTTATTGGAATCGCTGTCGGCCTGTACCTGGATGGCGGCAAGGTGGGGCAGATGTTGCAGCCCACAGCAGCCTTGATTGTTTTTGGAGGGACGCTCGGCGCGGTGTTGGTACAGTTTCCGTTTTCGATCATGATGCGGGCAGCCGGGCAGTTGAAGGAAGTATTGGTCGGTGCGTCAGACCCTGCCTCGCAACTGATTGAAGACCTGACGCGCTACGCTCAAAGAGCGCGCAGGAATGGTCTGGTGTCTCTGGATGCGGAACTGGAGTTTATTGCGGATCCATTCCTGCAAAGGGCCATGACGCTGGCTGTCGATGGCGTGCATTCGGCCGAATTGCGTCAGACGATGGAACTCGAAATGGACCGGGAAGCTGATACAGAGGAACTTATACCAAAGGTATTTGAGGCTGCAGGAGGATTTGCCCCGACGATAGGCATCATTGGCGCCGTTATCGGTCTTATCCAGGTTATGCAGCGGCTACAGAATATCAACGAGGTCGGCAAGGGAATCGCAGTTGCCTTTGTGGCAACCATCTATGGCGTAGGTTCGGCAAACATCTTCTTTCTGCCCTTTGCGGGTAGGGTCAAGATCGCAATGCGAAGGAGACAGGTACTCCGTGAGCTAATTGTAGACGGGGTGACTTCGATTGTGGATCGCGCGAATCCCAGGGTTCTCGAGGCGAAGCTGGCAATCTACCTAAACCAGCCTTCGAGACCAACGAGAGCCAGGCTGGTGGTAAAGTGAGGAGAACGAGAAGAATGGAAGAAGAAGGCCATGCCGATCGCTGGATGGTGTCGTATGCGGATTTCATGACGCTTCTTTTCGCGCTCTTCGTGGTATTGTTCGCCTCGTCTTATCAGGACAAAAAGACGGTTCAGAGAGTATCTAGCGCGGTTAAGAATGGGTTTCAGGAGATGGGAACATTCTTGCAGAGCGATAGCGTTCAAGATCACTCTTCCTCAGATTTGTCGAAGCTCGGCAGCACCCTCAGTACAAATGAAAATGGAGGTGCGCGGGTAAGCACGGTTCCAGGAAATGCAGGAATCGATGTCGCAGAACTGCACAGAAAGCTCGCCATGGCACTCGGCAAGGAGATTGCGCGACAGGAGATCGACCTGCGCATGAGCCCAGAGGGATTCGTGATAAGCCTCCATGAGCTTGGGTTTTTCAATAGCGGCGAAGCGCGTCTGTTGCCAGGAGCTGCTGACAAGATCAAGCGGATTGCGGCCGTTCTCATGCAGTATGGTCTGGATATGAGAGTGGAAGGCCATTCCGATAATGTACCGATACACAATGCGGCCTTCGCTTCAAATTGGGATTTGTCGACCGCACGCGCGATGGCAGTGGCGATGATGCTGATCGACGACGCCGAATTCGATCCCAGCCGAATGTCAATTGCGGGCTATGGACAGTATCATCCGACAGCGAGTAATGACACGCCGGAAGGACGCAGGGCTAACCGGCGTGTGGACATTGTTGTTGTGTCTGCCAACAGGCCCCAGGTGGCGAAGGCTCCATAGCTCCCGCGGAGTATGTCGATTTATTGAGACCCCCAAATAGCCTTCTTTATGTGCCCAGAGTGTGTAATAAACTGCCGGAGGATATCAGCGCCTTAAAGTAGCTGGAGGCACTGTCACGGAAAATTGCGTCGCTGGGAAGGAGACCGGTGCTTTCGCCCCCGCGCTCGTGATACCGGCAAAGCTCCAATGCCTTGCCGAGCCCCTTTGGTGACCCGAGCAATGCTTCCTCGATGCGGGAGTTGACGAAGACAAGCTTCAATAGCGTCTTCATCGAGATGTTCATCATACGGTCCATCATGGAAAGCATGCCGAGCATGTACAGTTCTTCGGGAGCCTCATGCAAGGCCGGCGCCAGCGACTCGCAAAAATGGGCTCGTTCAAGAGCCTGCCTGACATTCTGGTCATGGGCCGAGTGAGCCAGTTTCCCTGCGAGAACAACGGTTACCAGTTTTCGAAAGGCATCGTCTCCGACCGCAACAAGTGCGCCCTGAATTGTCGATATAGGATACCGGAGTCCGTTCAATGCGGAGTTCGCGAGCCGAAGCAACTTGTAGCAGAGAGAGGGCTCAAGGAGCAGGAGGCGCTCAACCTCCTGGGTGTCTGGCGAGGGTTTAGAGAGAGCAGCGAACATCTGCAGGTAGATGAACTTGTTGGCCGAGATTTGCGTCTCGGTAATGATCTCAGGCCGGGAGTGGAAATAGCCTTGAAAAAAGGTATTGCCTTCAGCTTGTGCGGTCTCGACCTCCGAGGCCGTTTCCACTTTCTCTGCCACGAAAACGGTGTCCTTATTGCGGCACATTGTATAGATATCGCGCCGCACGCCAGGATCGGAAGCGCGAAAGTCCACCTTGATAAAATCGGCCATCTCTACGAGGGCACGCTTGCTTTCCTGAGGGGAAAAGTCATCCAGCGCCAGGCGGAATCCAGCCTTCTTGAGGCGCTCGCACGCCCGTACCAACTCTTTGTCAGGAGTGACTGTTTCCAGGATTTCGAGAACTACTGAGCGACTGGGAAGCAAGGTCATACTCATGTTGACCAATGCATCGCGCGTGCAGTTGATGAAAAGGTTGCTGGGGGAAGCGCAGGCTATCATCGACAGGCAACTATCGATGATGTGGTTTGTGGCATCCTCAGAGTCCCCGCAAAAGACATTGTTGGTTCCGGAGCGAAACAGCAGCTCATACCCATAGATGCCCATCGTGCTGTCCAGGATTGCCTGCCTGCCGAGGAACCTGAGCGCACTGTTTGTGGGTGCAGAAATGGATGAGATTCCGCCGTTCTCTCGAATGCAGGCTGCTTTCACTGTGCTCCTCGGTAAATCACAATCAATTATTCAAAAAGGCTTCCAAGAGTATTGCACACAGAACGCCGTTATTTGGAAGCGGGATTAAACAAGTGGCCCACTATTTGTCTGTTTGGCCTTGAAAAGTTTATATCTGTGGGACGTTTTGAGGAATCTGACGGATGATAGACGGTGAGCTGGGCGAAATGGACAGCGCAGCGAGGCAGTATTGACGAGAAACCAGACATCCATCGGGCAGTCGAGGGCTCTTGGAACGAAGATGTTGCCGCCGCGATCATGGTCGTTGCGAAGGCTTCCGGAGAATCGATCGCGGCATCCCAGGCGGGTATGGGGTGTTCAAGCCTCAAGATTATGCTCCCTTAACCGGAACGAACTGGGAAAAGATGGAAAATTTGCCACCCTGATAACCATCTACAGTGACAGCGAAATAGCTTCTGCGAAACGGCTTCTTGAGAGTTTCTGCTGCGGCACCCTCGATGAGAGTTGGGTTGGTGACCATCTTGGTGAAGACCGCCCGGCCCTCAGTTGAAATGGTGGCTGCGGCAACGTTCAGCACCTCGTAGATTGCATCGCGGAGAAGTTCTTCCATCGGGTTGGCGGCAAGGTGATCCACTACCACTGGGTCCGGCAATCCGACCAGCGCTCCGGCTATGGAGCCGAGCAACCTGAGGTCGGCTTTGATCACGGCCGCAATTTCGTAAGGAAGCACGGTGTAGATGCCGTAAATCTGGTTGAGCTTAGAATCCAGTGTGGCGGGTTTCTGGACAAACGTTACAGTTCGGCCGACGAGCTGCGTAAAACGTCGAGAGAGCGCGAATGGAGTCGGTTCTGCCATCATCTAGCACCCGCCCAGAATTGGAGAAAGGGCTTTCTGTACGTCTTCGGAAGTGAAGGGCTTGGAGATGAGGAAGTTGGCGCCGGAGTTCAGGGCAAGATCCCGGATTCCAGCCGATGTTTCCGAGGTGATGAAACCGAACGGAATGCTGTTCTGCTCTCCCCTGACCTGCAAGAGAAAGTCGATTCCGGACATTTCAGGCATGTTCCAATCGGAAAGAATAAGCTTCGGCTGCTCCGCGCGGAGCTTCTCCAATGCCTGTGCGCCGTTCTCCGCCTCGCCGACCGCAAGGCCGCGGTAACCGGCCTGTCTGATCGCTCGCTGGATGATCATGCGCATCGTCCTGCTGTCGTCCACTAGAAGAATATCCATACGACCGCCTCGTCGAAAATGCTTTTTTCGCGGCAATTCGCGGAAAAGGGTGAAAGGGTCTGATTCGTACTGGTCCTTATCGACACATTCTGGCGAGGCGTTCAACGATACCGCTTAACATGTCGATTCGAAGTTGGTTGAGGAGGCTTGAGCGGTGGCAGCGTCGACTGGAACTCAGCTACCTTTGCGATTTCTCGTCGAATGGACTGCTTCCCTGACCGCGTGAGTTCGCGTCTCGCGAGTCGGTACCACGGTATCGCAAGCCTGAAAACCCGGCCTTGAGGCACCCGGCGTCGATGCGACAACACACGGGTCGCGACCTCGGCATTTGGATATGGGGAACACCCAAAGTGCCGATCTGAACGTATCGGTTTGAAATGCCGATAGAACGGGCTCAGACAGATCAATTCGCCATGAATGCAGGAAGCGCTCCGCAGAGATGCGTGGCGTCGGGAGTGAGAAGGGGATCATGGAGAACATAAGCGAAGAAGATCAGGAGACGATTCGTGAGTTCCTGGTCGAAAGTGATGAAAACCTCTCGCGCCTGGACCAGGATTTGGTCGAGTTGGAGAAGCACCCCGGGGATGTAGGCCTGCTCAGCAGCATCTTCCGCACGATTCACACCATCAAAGGCGCATGCGGCTTCCTGGCCTTTTCAACATTGGAGGAGATCACGCATAAGGCGGAGAGCCTTCTCAGCCAGTTGCGCGACGGCAAGCGGGAACTCACGCCTGCTCTTGTGTCGCTGATCCTGGAGACGGTCGACGCGACCCGGAAGGTACTGGCTTCGATTGAAGCGACCGGGAAAGAAGGCACGGTTCGCTTCGACGACCTGACAGAGCGCCTGGGTGCCGCGGCACAATTGGAAGTCCTTCCTGAGAAGCAGCCTGCTCCCAGTCCGGCCGATTTGGCCGTATCGCCCACTCCTCAAGTGGAACCCGCACCCAAGGCCGGTCCCCCGGCTAACCAAAGCACCTCTCAACCACACCCGGAAGCACAACCGCAAAAAGAGAAAAGCGCTAGGGACAAGCTTATCCAAAAGAGCAGTACAAGCGCAGAAGAGAAGAACGGCCAAGAAGATAGAAGGCGCGGAGAAGACAGGAGAAAGGGCGCAGACCGGCGGTCAGATGAAGGCCGAAGAGAGGAAGACACCGAACGGCATTCTGCCGCCGTGGACGCCAACATCCGGGTCGGAGTCGGTCTGCTCGACAAGCTCATGGATTTGGTCGGGGAACTGGTGCTTACCCGTAACCAGATTCTCCAGTTCAACACCGGGCGGGAGGACCCGGAGCTCAACGCGACATCCCAGCGGCTGAACCTCATTACCTCCGAGTTGCAAGAGGGCGTGATGAAGACGCGCATGCAGCCCATCGGAGTGGTCTGGAACAAGCTGCCGCGAGTAGTGCGCGACATGTCCATTGCACTCGGCAAAGAAATACAGCTTGAGATGGACGGGGCTGAAACGGAGCTCGACCGGACCATCATCGAGGCCATCAAGGATCCATTGATGCACATTGTTCGCAATTCCTGCGATCATGGCATCGAGTTGCCCGACGTCCGCGTGCGTGCGGGCAAACCGTCCCAGGGAACACTGACGCTGCGCGCCTTTCACGAAGGCGGACAAGTCAACATCGAAATCGGTGATGACGGTGGTGGAATTGACGTCGATCGCGTCAAGCAGAAGGCAATTGAGAAGGGGATTCTGCGGCCTGAGCAGGCCGACAAGCTGAGTGAACGGGAGGCCCTGGGCCTTATCTTTCAGCCCGGATTCTCGACTGCGCAAGTGGTGACCAATATTTCCGGCCGTGGAGTCGGCATGGATGTGGTGAAATCCCACATCGAGAAGATCGGCGGCATCGTCGATGTTTTCAGCCGGCCCGGCGAGGGCACCACAGTCAAGATCAGGATTCCCCTCACGCTGGCCATCATCCCCGGCCTGGTCGTCACCTGTGGTGGAGAATGTTTCGTGATTCCCCAGGTGAGCCTGCTCGAATTGATTCGCCTGGATGGAGATTCTTCAGAAAAACACATTGAGTATGTGCACGGAACGCCAGTGTATCGCCGGCGCGGAACTCTTTTGCCCATTGCTTATCTGAATCAAGTACTGGGGCTGAAATCGGCCGATCAGTCTGCTGCGGTGAATATGGTGGTACTTCAGGCGGAAGACCAATTGTTTGGCTTGGTGGTGGAAGGCATCAACGACACCCAGGAGATTGTGGTCAAGCCTCTTGGCAAGCAGTTGAAGGGGCTTACCCTGTACGCCGGCGCAACGATCATGGGGGATGGGCGCGTGGCTCTCATCCTCGATGTGCTCGGTATTGCCCAGAACTCCGGCGTGTTTGGCGAATCCCATGAGCCGGCGCGCACGGCGGAGAAACAGAAGACGCAAGCGCAGATCGAGCGGCAAAGGTTACTGCTATTCAAAGCCGGATCCTTCGAGCGGTTGGCCGTTCCACTCTCACTTGTCGCCAGACTCGAGGAGATTCCCCAGTCCGCTATCGAGCATGCAGGCGGGGGCATGGTCATTCAATATCGGGATCGCATCCTTTCCCTGGTCTCTCTCCGGGACATTCTGGAGCCTGGCGCTCACCACCGCGTCCAATTGTCCGACCCCGCGCAGGTGGTCGTTTTCAACGATGGTGAGCACAGCATAGGAATGGTGGTTGACGAGATCGTGGATGTGGCCGAAGAGGCGGTCACCATACGACGGAAGTCGACTCGCAAGGGCCTCCTGGGTTCGGCGGTAGTCGCCAAGCGAATCACCGACTTCCTTGATCTCAACCAGGTCATCGATGCGGCCAAGGACAGCTGGTATCAATCTGCAGAGGATTCTGTGGATGCAAAGAGGGTTCTCATCGCCGATGCTTCGCCATTCTCCAGAGGCATGATCCGGAGCGGCCTCGACATGGCGGGCTACGTCGTTCACGAGGCTACGAATGTGGACGAAGCGATGCACTGCCTGGAACTTCAAGCGATCGATGTCATCCTCGCAGCGCTGAATCTCCCGGACGACGGCACCTCCGCCCTGCTCGCGGCAGTTCGCAGCCGGCCGGACTGGGAAACAATCCCGGTCCTTGCGGTAGCGGAATCGCGCGAGGGAATGCGGACACGAGAATGTCTGGCAGCAGGCTTTCAGGACTGTCAGATGAGTTTTGACTCGGCAGCCATTCTGGAATCGGTGGCAAAGCTGGTCTCAGAGCCCGAATCGGAAGAGATGCAACTTGAGTGCGTGGGGGAGAAGAGATAACCGATGGCCAAAGTCAGAACGGTAGCGAAACCAGCAATCGCGCAGACCAGCAGACAATTCTCCACCTTCTTCGTGGCGGACCTCTTCTTCGGTGTCGACGTTCTCGATGTCCAGGAAGTACTGCGCGCGCAGCAAATGACCCCCGTGCCGCAGGCGCCTGATGTCATTGAAGGGCTGATCAATCTGCGCGGCCAGATTGTTACCGCAATCGATATGCGGCGACGGCTTCTATTGCCCGCCCAAACCGGAGACTACGCATCCATGAATATGGTGATCCGCACTTCGGACGGCGCGGTGAGTCTGCTGGTGGACGAGATAGGGGATGTGCTGGATATGGATGCCGCCAGCTACGAACCTCCGCCACAGAATCTGGATGCCGCAGCGCGCGAGATTATCCGCGGAGTCTACAAGCTGAAGGACAGGCTGTTACTGGTCCTCGATACCGAAAAGGCAATCGAAGTGGATGGCAGCTTGAACTTGCGGAACGGGAAATTCGATGCGCAAGGAGCACAGGTTGCAAAGCGCTCTTCCTCTCCGGTTTCCTATGCCATCGAGGTGGAGAATGCGGAGCCGATACGCGCGCAGAATCCGACAAAACCGGGAAACAAGAGAACGAGTTCCAAAAAGATCAGCGGTGCGTCGCGTGGGGTGCAAGCTGTGCCTGCGTAGGCAGACTGCCGTCGTGGCAATGAAATTCAACTTCACGCCGGCATTGGCCGTAAACAGTATACGTAGTGCGAAGAACAGCGGCGGGAGCGGTTCCAAGGAAATTCTGAAGCTGCAACCGGTGGAGTCCTTCGCAACAATCTGCGGAAAATGAGGTGCTGCTCCCAATCGTGGAGATGGGCGCCTTCTGGGAGCATCGGGGGACAGGTGCTTGAGTGTGAGCCTGGCGGAGCCGGGCAGTTGACTGGGCAGGAAGGCTTGCGAAGAAGCGCGACCACCCGAAGGGAGCAGGAACAATGAAGTGGTTCTATGACTTGAAGATTGGCATTCGACTCCTCGCGGCTTTCATCATTGTGGGAGCTATTACCGCCGCGGTCGGCTATATGGGCGTCGCTAGCTTGAGCAAGATTGCGGCTTTGTCCAAGGCATCGTATGAGCAGGAAACCCTTGGCATCGCGTACCTCAAGCAAGCCAATATCGATCTTGTTGAAGTCGACAGGGCCGCCAAGAACGTGATGCTCTCCAATACCGCGGATGAGCGCGATCAATACAAGGCGCAGGCCGACGCTTACACCGGGCTGGTCAACGAGGACATTGCAAAGGCCAAACCCTTGCTTCACACCGACAAGGGCAGGGATCTGCTGAAGCAGGGCGAACAGGCTTGGAAGGAGAGCCAGGAGTCCACGGGCAAGGTTGTAGATCTGGCGATGAGTGAACCGCTCGCCAAAAAGCGGGCGTCGGTGGAACTCTCCTTTGGCGAAGGCCGCACGAAGGCGGACGCTGTCGAGGATCTGTTGGCCCAGACCGCGACGTACAAGGAAGACATCGCAAAGCAGGCCCAGGCAGAGGCCGACAAGACATTCCACAGCAATCGCACTTTGCTGATCATCTTGTCTTCTGTAGGTGTCCTGCTCGGTCTTGGACTTGGGGTGTTTATCGCGGGCAGCATTGCCAAGCCGCTTGCCCTGCTCGCAGCAGCGGCGAAGAATATCGCGATGGGTGATGTGAACCAGAAGGTCGACTATCGATCCGGCGACGAGGTCGGCGCGGTGGCTGAGGCTTTCCGCGCCGTGATCGATGCGGTGAACGCATTGACGCGAGATGCTGCCATGCTCGCAGGGGCCGCTGTCGAAGGCAAGCTGACGACCCGCGCCGATGCCACCAAACACCAGGGCGACTATCGCAAGATCATCCAGGGCGTGAACGACACGCTCGACGCAAGCGTGCTCCCCATCACGGAATGCGTTCGCATTCTGGGACAAATCACCGGGGGAAACCTGCGCGAGAAGGTGGAGATCGACTGCAAGGGCGATCTCGAGAAGATGAAGAATGCCGTGAACGGCCTTCATCAGTGGCTGACCGATCTGATCGAATTCATAACCAGGATCGCCAACGGAGACCTGACCGCATCGATGGCCAAATCCTCCGAACAGGATCAGATTTACCAATGGCTGTCGCTGCTGAAGCACAACATCAAGGCGTTGGCGGCCGATGCCCAGCTATTGGCGGCGGCGGCTGTCGAAGGCAAGCTGGGAACCCGCGCCGATGCCACCAAGCATCAGGGCGAATACCGCAAGGTCATCGAAGGCGTGAATGCCACGCTGGATGCGGTGGTCGGGCCGCTGAACGGGGCCGCCATCCTCGTGGATCGCATCGGCAAGGGCGACATTCCCGCCAAGGTCACGAACACATTTTACGGTGATTTCGACAACCTCAAAACCAGCATCAACAATTGCATCGAGGGTCTGGGCGGGCTGGTCGAGGCGAACCTGGTTTTGCAGCGGATGGCGGTGAACGATTACTCGGTTAAGGTGGAAGGCTCTTACCAGGGCGTATTCGCCGAAGTCGCAAAGGCAACCAACGGCGCCCAGGATCGTATCAAGCACGCAACCATAGTGGTTGAGAAGATCGGAGCGGGAGATTTCCATGAAGAACTTCTCGGATTCCGGAAGGAAGGCAAGCGTTCGGAAAAGGACGTGCTCGTGCCCGCCTTCATCCAGACGATGAGTTCAATCGAGGCTCTGGTCACGGATGCCGACATGCTCGCCAAGGCTGCTGCTAACGGCCAATTGAGCGCGCGCGCCGACGCCAGCAAGCACCAGGGAGATTATCGCAAGGTCATCGAAGGCATCAACCAGACGTTGGAAACGGTGATCGCGCCGCTAAGTGTGACCACCGATTACGTGGTTCGCATCGGCCAAGGTGATATTCCCGCCAAAATCACGAAAGCCGCCAGCGGAGATTTCGGAACTCTCAGAGATGGCCTCAATGCTTGCATTGACGGTCTGGGCGGATTGATTGAAGCGAACAATGTCCTGCAGCACATCACGGAAAGGAACGATTTTTCGGCCAGTATCGAAGGTTCTTACCAAGGAATATTCGCAGAAGTCAAAAAAGCAACGAACGGCGTTCAGGATCGATTCAAGGACGTGGTCAAGGTGCTGGGGATGGTCGGAGTGGGAGATTTCCACCAAGAGTTGCTCGCCATCCAAAAGGCCGGCAATCGCTCGGAGAGCGACACACTCACACCCGCTTTCGTCCAGACCATGAGTTCGATCGAAGCTCTGGTCAGGGATGCCGACATGCTTGCCCAAGCGGCGGTTGACGGCCGTGTGGGTATGCGCGCAGACGCCACAAAGCATCAAGGTGACTACCGCAAGGTCATCGAGGGCATGAACCATACCCTCGCGGCGATTGTCGAACCCCTCAAGGCAACCGCCGAGAACGCCAGCGCTCTGGCCACTTCCTCCGAGGAACTCACCGCCGTCAGCCAGCAGATGGCGAGCAATGCGGAAGAGACTGCTGTGCAGGCCAATGTGGTGTCGGCGGCCAGCGAACAGGTCTCCAGGAATGTGTCCTCGGTGGCTACGGCTTCCGAAGAGATGCAAGCCTCGATCCGAGAAATTTCGAAGAACGCGAATGACTCGGCGCGCGTGGCCAAAAACGCGGTCAGCATGGCGCAATCCACCAATGAAACCATGAAGAAGCTGGGCGAGTCGAGTCAGGAGATCGGCAACGTGATCAAGGTGATTACCTCGATTGCGCAGCAGACCAACCTTTTGGCTCTCAATGCAACCATCGAAGCCGCACGCGCTGGAGAAGCAGGAAAGGGCTTCGCAGTTGTGGCCAACGAGGTGAAGGAACTTGCCAAGCAGACTGCCAAGGCGACCGAGGAGATCAGCCAGAAGATCGAAGCCACTCAGGACGTGACCAAGGGGGCCGTCACCGCCATCGAGGAGATCGGCGCGATCATTAACCAGATCAACGACATCTCCAACAGCATCGCTTCGGCGGTGGAAGAGCAAACTGTAACCACCAACGAGATCGGCCGCAGCGTGACCGAAGCAGCCCAGGGGGTTAACGACATTGCCAAGAACATCGGTGGTGTCGCAACCGCGGCCAAGAACACCACCCAGGGAGCGAACGACACCAAGTCGGCTTCTCTGGAACTGAGCGAGATGGCGGCGCGGCTGCAGGCGACGGTATCGAAGTTCACTTTCTAACCGGATTGATGGCTTGAATCACAACCCGGCGGATGGGATAACAGCCGCCGGGCCACACTCCAACACACGAAAGCGGATGAATCATGAGCAAAGCTCTAGTTGTGGACGACTCCAAGACAATTCGCATCATCATTAAGAGGATACTGATTGAGCTTGGATTTGAGGTCTTGGAAGCGGTAAATGGAGTCCATGCCCTGGAAGTCATTGCGCCCCAGAAGGCCGCGGTAAATCTGGTTCTGGCGGACTGGAATATGCCCGAGATGAACGGTCTGGAATTGGTGAAGCGGTTGCGCCAGGATCCGGAGCTTCCTTCATTGAAGGTCATCATGGTGACCACCGAGACTGAGATGAGCCAGATGTCTTCAGCCTTGGAGGCAGGTGCCAACGAGTACGTCATGAAGCCTTTTACGAAGGACATCCTCAAGGAAAAACTTGAGCTGATTGGGATCACTTCGTTAGCAACGGTGTAGATATGGCTGCAGTGAACCAGCGTTTGCTCCAACCCGGTGAACGAATCCGCGTGATGGCCGTGGATGACTCGGTCGTCATACGGCGACTGGTCACTTTGGCGCTCGAACAGGATCCCATGCTTGAAATGGTGGGGACGGCTTCGAACGGATCGATCGGACTTCAACGGATACCGCAGTTCAATCCCGACGTCATTACGTTGGATATCGAAATGCCGGATATGGACGGTCTGGAGATGTTGCGGCGAGTCCGCCGCAACTTTCCCCAGATGCGCGTCATCATGTTCAGCACCCTCACCGAACGTGGCGCGGCAACCACGCTAGAGGCTCTGAGTCTGGGGGCCGACGATTACGTAGCCAAGGTCTCCAACGAAGGATCGCTCGACCTCTCCATGGCTCGTCTGCGGGACGAGATGATCCCCAAGATCAAGCAATTCTTCCGCGTGGGGCCACAAAGTCAGGCTGCGCCCCGGGCGGAAACCGCTTCCCTGCCGTCGGCGTTTTTTGCTCCGCGCGTCATGCCGGTTCTGCAGAGCATGAAGGTGCGGCCCAGAGTGGTCGCTATTGGAGTTTCCACCGGGGGGCCCGCCGCGCTGGGTGCAATCCTGCCCATGCTGCCGCCTGACTTTCCATTGCCCATCCTGGTGGTACAGCACATGCCGCCTTTGTTTACCAGGCTGCTCGCCGAGCGCCTTAACTCAACTTGTAAGTTGCCTGTCGAAGAAGCAACTCACGCTTGCCTTGTCTTGCCTGGAAAGATCCTCATCGCGCCCGGAGATTTTCACATGAAGTTAGCCGCTGTCGGAGAGCAAGTGCAGGTGTGTCTGGATCAGTCGCCGCGGATGAACTCGTGCCGCCCCGCGGTCGATGCACTCTTTGCCTCCACAGGGGAGGTATATGGCGGTGCGGTGCTCGCCGTCATCCTGACAGGTATGGGCCAAGATGGATTGCACGGTGCAGAGATTCTCAGGGCGCAGGGGGCGAACATCCTGGCGCAGGATGAAGCCTCCAGTGTCGTCTGGGGTATGCCCGGCGCCGTAGTTAGTGCGGGTCTCGCTGACCGCGTGCTCCCGCTCGATCAAGTTGTGCCGCAGATTCTCCGCATTGCAGCCAGGAATTAAGAGGAGTCTGGATGACAAGTCAAGCTTTAGTCGCGGATATTCTCCCGGAGAACTATCGATTTCTTCAAGAGCATGTCTATTCCCGCGTGGGCATCGTGCTTGAAGATAACAAGCATTACCTTTTCCAGAGCCGGCTAGCTCCTATTGTCAAGCAACTCAGCCTTGGCTCCATCAACGACTTGTGTGCGCTCGTGCATGGCCAGAGCAATGCAGAAATTGGCCAGCAAGTCGTAGAGGCGATGACTACAAATGAAACTTACTTTTTCCGCGATCCCACTCAGTATGAAGCCATTCGAACGGTCTTGTTACCTAAACTCAAGCAGGAACGGCAGGCCACCAAAAACTTGCGCTTCTGGTCTGCTGCCGCATCCACTGGACAGGAAGCCTACAGCCTGGCCATGTTGCTGCTGGAAGAAGGATTGAAGGGCTGGAACATTGAACTCCTTGGTACTGATTTCTGCTCGAAGGTCGTGAAGCGCGCTCGCTCGGGCATCTATCAGCAGATTGAAGTGAACCGGGGCCTGCCGACGCCCCTTTTGGTCAAACATTTTCGTCGTTCCGGCTTGGACTGGCAGTTGACTGAACCGGTGCGACGAATGGCGCATTTTGAGACCATTGACCTGCGCAAAAGTATGCGCACCCTTGGACCTTTCGATTTGGTATTCTGCCGCAATGTCATGATTTATTTTGACAATGAGACCAAGCGGAAAATCATGAAAGAACTCCACAGCACGTTGTTTCGAGGCGGTTGGCTGCTCTTGGGCGGCGCCGAGACGGCCTTCGGCCTCGATGAATGGTTCGACCGGCAAACCGTAGGAAACACGACTGTCTACGTTGCCCGATGAAAGGAAATCTATGCAAGCTGAAGTGAGTGTGGAGATACTGGCGCAGATCGTGCAGTCCGTATTTGCAACCATGATGGGTATCGAAGTTTCCAACTGCGATGTTCCGTGGGACCATTCGGGGGACCGTATGACCTCCCTGGTGTACCTGACGGGAGATTGGAACGGAGCAGTGATGCTGGAGTGCAATCCGCGTCAGGCCTGCCAATTCGCTGGCTTGATTCTCTGCATGGAACCACCGGAAACCGCGGACGATGACGTGCGCGATGTGCTGGGAGAACTGGCCAACATGATCGGCGGCAACATGAAGAGCGGAATGTCGACAGGAGTTCGCCTCTCCATGCCGTCGGTCATGAACGGCAGGGACTACGATGTGAGGGTTTGCGGTTCCGAAGTCAAGGAAAGGCTCGCCTTTCAATGCGACTATGGCCACTTCTGGGTGACTGTGCTCGCCACCAAGGAGTAAGAGATTCCTGGAGGAGGCTCACGGTCCTTTTCTCTCCTCCGAACTTTGGGCGAGATTCGGAATGCTCTTCTGTAGCACTTAGCGAGGGGATGTACGCCAAATGCAATAGTGAGGAGCTTCCTGGATCTGCCGTGGTACGTGCACTCTGAGGGGTGGTCCGCGTCAAGGCGGACCATACCGTATCGCATGAGCGCGAACTTGGACGAGGTGCTGACATACTCCAGAACGGCATTATCGAAGGCCCTGAGCAATACAGGAAAAGAGTTGAACAGATGAGTAGTACCTGCCGATAGACGGTAAGACGCCTGTTCACTTTCGAATAAGATAAGAGAATCATGCAGGTCGACCGCATATCAAAGATCTCTTCTTCTACCACAGTGTGGGCCACAATAGAGAATGAATTTAAACCAAAGAACTCATCGTCATCCATGGGCGCACTGCAAGCGGCGTCCGCATCATCTTCCCCCTCGTCTTCGGCCGCCACGCCACAGCCTTCTCCTATCTCTAACCAGATCTCCGCAGCAGGTTTGCAGGTGACAACGCTTGCTGCAACTTATTCCACCACGCTGGCAGGCAAATACTACCCGGAAAGCGTTGAATCGTCAGAAGGGGTATATATTGCCTCAGTTCCGAGCCCGCCAGGAATCACAGCCAGCGGATCAAGCGTGCTGTCCGCAGAGAACAACCTTAATATCAAATTGGATACGAGCGCCTGAAATGATGGGATGCAGATTCTGGCTGGTAGGGTGAGTGCTGGAAGTGTTTCATACGTCCGGCGTTGTCGAGGCTTATTGATCCGGCCCCAAAGGATTGCATAACCTGAGATCTGTCATCCTGAGCGAAGCGCAGCGAAGTCGAAGGATCTGCAGTTGCTTTTGCTCTGCTCCGTATCAACCCAATCGGGCCGGACCAATAAGAACGGAGAAAGACCCTTAACGGCATCGGCCCCGCTTCATGACGCTGAAAGCCAGACGCAGCAAAACCTTACCATCGTCATCAAAAGTCCGGCAGTCTCTTCCTTTGGATAAAACGGCGTTGTTCTGCCGCACGGGGGCCGCAAAGGGCCGCTTTTAAACTCTCCGTGCGCGAACAGACGAAGAGCAGTGCAATGATTTGTAGATGAAGATGGGCAACGTTCTATCAGGTGGAAGCAGGGACACCAAGGGAAAACAACGCTTCAGGAATCGAAGGAAAAGCCATCGTGCCGAACCCGGCACGATGACTCCAAGGTTGCTTCGTCACTAATTCATCGCGAAGTTGACTTCCACAACCACCTTCGCCGTGCCAGAGGCAGCAGCAAACTTCCATTTGCGTACTGCATCCTCAGCCGCGGGTGCCAGGATCTTGTTGCCACTGATCGCCTTTGCGCTGCTTACTGTTCCGTCAGGAGCCACTGTGGCCTCGATGCTGACTGCGCCGAAGATTCTCATGCGCCTGGCGATTTCCGGATAGATAGGCGCCACCCGCGTTTTCACAGCGCGATCATCCGCTGCCCTTGCGGGCATTGCCATCGTCATTACCAGGGCTAGTGCCGCTGCCTGAAAAAGCCTCACCACTATTCGCCTCAGCCCAAATGCATTTTTCTCAAAGGAATCTTTAGTCATTGGCCCTCCTGGACCTCTGGAACTGCACTTTGCGCTTATCGGCAACTGAGCTGCGGGCGTTCATTATTTCTAAAGCCTTTCTGGAGAAAATGGATTCCTGATGCAGCGGACAGCTCTTGAGTGGAATGGCGTATTTGCTAGAACACGGGCACGGAGGTGATTCTCTTTGCCACCAGGCTGGATGGCATTCCCATTGGACTTCTTTGGGCGGATTGAGGCAGGCTGATTGCAATCGCGGGGTACCTCGTTCCGCGATTCCTCATCGCATTCAACCTCTCCCGCATGGCTCGCGACATAGGCGGCGCGTTCACGCTTGGCGCGACGAACGGTGAGCAGTTGTGCGCCGATCGTGTGTTTGGGCACGAAGCAGTAGTTGTAGAAAGCCTCGAACAGCGCCACACTGGGGATTCTCCTCTGTGCGAGGAGATCACTGAGATGATGCTTGTAGAGCGTGCGAAAGGCCTGCTTTTTCTTCCCACCCAGATTCGACCCAATTCATCTAACCAGCAGCCAACGTGACCTTGATCGCATCAAGGAACTTCGCTTGTGCCGCCATCTGCGCAGCGTTGACGCGGTGGCTGTACAACGCGGTTGTTGAAGGCTTCGCGTGACGCAGTATGCTCTGAATCACAGGCAGATTTACCTCATTGGCCGCAAAGAACATTGCCTTTGAATGCCGGAGATTGTGCCATCCGAACCGACCCTTGTACCCCTTCGGAATCACGCCAGCCTTCACGGCTGCGGGACGATGATAGTCCTGACCAACAACACCCGCCGACCTGGGAGTTTTCCCCTCCGTTCTCGCTGACGCAAATACTCAGGCCGAGTCGCGATGGGGCGAATTGCCTTTTTCCGCACAATTTGCGATACTGTTTAAGGTTCACAGGATGGCGCTGTTTACGATCCATGCCACTCCTTCCGATCTGCTAGTGCAAGGGGTACTTTTTAGAGAGCTGCCCCTCGTCTGCACATGCCTTTCTGATGAGAAATTCTGGCTGCAGTGATAGTCAGTTTGCTAGTGAGCGCGATTTCTACTGCAAGTTATTGAAAATAGTGGCGCTATCGTCTAGGGGTTAGGACGTGAGATTCTCAATCTTAGAGCTTATCCTTAATTAGTGGCAATCTTGGTTCACGGCGGCAACCAGCAGGTATTGCGATGTACAAGCTGGGCAAAAATATATACCAGGATGCCTCAGATCAAGTCGTGGACTGTCTCGGATGCGTTTTGGGCGAAGATTGAGCCATTTATACCTGCTCCGCAGCGGTCAGCGGATCGCGCTTATCTCCGCAAACCGGGCGGCGGTCGCAAGCCCATGCCACCGCGCCAAATCTTCTCCACCATCGTTTATGTGTTGCGCACGGGCTGCCAATGGAAGTCTCTTCCACGCGAGTTTGGCAGCGCCAGCGCTGTACATTTGCACTTTCAGAAGTGGCAGCAGGCAGGCTTCTTTCTTCGTCTATGGCAAGCCGGACTGGCTGAGTACGACGAGATGGAAGCCATTGCATGGAATTGGCAGAGCATCAATGGCGCGATGCACAAAGCTTCCTTGGCGACCGAGTGCGTGGGACCCAACCCCACGGATCGGGGAAAAAATGGGCGCAAACGAAGCCTGTTGGTCGACGGAACTGGAGTCCCGCTATCGCTCGTCGTCAGCGGCGCAAACACACATGACGTAAAACTGTTGGAGACCACGCTGGACCAGCTCGTAATCGAGATGCCTGGCCGAGTTGGGCAGTACAATCTCTGTGCCGATGCGGGCTACAAGGGCGCACCTGCATCAAGCGCAGTCGTCGAACGGAACTATAGACCGCACATCAAGCAACGACGCGAAGAGGCCCACGAAAAGCTGACCAACCCTGAATTCAAGGCTCGCCGCTGGGTAGTGGAAAGAACGCACTCATGGATCAATCGCTTCCGAAAATTGCTGGTCAGTTTCGAGAAGACAGAGGCCAGCTATTTCGCACTAGTATCACTTGCCTGCGCGATGATCTGCTGAAGACAGACGATCACTATTCACGGATAGGCTCTTAGTCATTTGCTCCTCACGACTGCGATCATCGGGCAGTGCGCACTCGAAAAGATGGTCATGATCTGGCACTCCTCATGGAGAGGCTGAAGGCTTGGTTCAGTTGCCCCTTTCTGGTAATTTACGCTGAGCCCAAAGTCATTGCCAAATGGATGGTCTGTTCAAGAATGACCAGATTTATCGTATCTTTGTATTCGATATTCAATACAGATAGACGTCCTGAACGCGCAATCCCTTGTCTCAACTGTTGGTATCTTCGCTATCGCCCATGATCCATCTTGGCAACAATATTGGCTCTGCTTTATCGGCCGCACCGTGCGCGCGCTCCCCGCTAAGACGTCATCAGAAACGAACGACGCATGAAGTTATCGAAGGACAGGCGCGTTCCTTGCGATGATGGAATTGCCGAAATGTTGATCGACAGGCTTCCCCTTCACCCCAGTCAGCATCCAATCGTCTTTAGGATGAAGCCTGCTGAAATGGCTATCACGCGATGTTCTTACAGTCCGGAAAGGGTCGCAGTGCAAAACATCTTGGGAGTAAATATCGCCGTCAGTAGCTACGGAGATGTTGTAAACGCATGCACAGCATGGGCAGATGCGGGTGAATCTCACTCAGTATTCTTTGCGAATGTCCACATGCTCATGGAGGCTCATGACAGGCCTGCGTTTCGCGCCAAGCTCAACACTGCGGACATGATCAATCCTGATGGCATGCCACTGGTCTGGGCACTTCATGCATTGAGACAGCACGACGCCCGCCGAGTCTACGGGCCAGACGCCACTGAAGCACTGCTACGCGCTGCACAGAACTCGCAGATTGCGATTGGATTCTACGGCGGCACTGTGACGACGCTCGATCAGCTGCTGAGCAATGTGAAGTCGCGTTACCCTGGGATTCGGATCGTGTTCGCAATGTCGCCTCCCTTTCGTCTAGTGAGTAAAACCGAAGACGAGAGTATCGTCAAACAGATTGCTGATTCCGGTGCGCGGTTTCTGTTCGTCGGACTGGGATGCCCCAAGCAGGAAGGCTGGATCATCGATCACACGGGCCGGATTCCCGCTGTGATGCTTGGCGTTGGCGCAGCGTTTGATTTCCTTGCAGGTTCCAAGCCGCAAGCGCCGCGATGGATGATGCGCAACGGACTTGAGTGGGTATTCCGTTTTGTTTCGGAGCCGCGCAGGCTCGCAGGCCGATACCTGAAACATAATCCGCGATTCGTATTTCTGTTTCTTCTGCAGTGGCTGAGGAGAGATATGCCGCATAGCTGCATTTAGTTTCTAGCGATAGATATGCCCTGTGATCAGATATGGTTTATGGCTCTCCCTTCAGTTCATCCGCACTTCAGCATCTTTCGTCATCGAATCTATCCGCGCCCATGCAAAGACCAGATACAGCAGGTTCCCGATCTGACCAGTGAGAGCAGCCATTACAATCCCCAACGCACCGAAGTAGCGAACCATCGGATACACGAACGAGATGCTGATTACGGCAGCAACGATAGAGGAGATCAGGATGGGTGTTGCGTTTCTGATTGTCCGAAACAGGAATGTCAACTGTCGAACGGGCCACGCCAGAAGAAAATATAACATCTGCAGATTTAAGACGCCCGTATATGCGCTGAGCTGATGCCCATAGAAGAACACCAGAAATCTGCTGGAGAAAAAGGACGCAATGGAAAAGAGGACAAGTAAAAAGGCGAATCCAACAGATCCAAATCGAAATAAAAAGGCGGCGGCTCTCCGAATGCCACCGCGGCGCATTTCTTCTGCCGCGCGAATCGGCACAATGTTCTCCATCGCCTGATAGGCGATATTGACCGGACCGATCACATTCTGCGTTGCGCGCACTCCGCCAGCCGCCTGTGCACCGGCGACGCTCGCTCCTACCAGCATCGCTCCTTGATAGACGAGCCATTGCAACTGGTTTGCAATTCCCAACTCCACTGAGATTTCTCTGGCCTGACGCCACGCGTCCCGGGTCTCTGCTAGATCGACTCGCAGATGCTCAAGTGCAGCTCCAAGGGCAAATGCGACCATCGAGGTTACAGCTATGACCCAAAAAGCCGATTCGATAGTTAGACGATGCGCCCGCACTAGCAAGCAAAGAGCAAGTACCTGGCCAAGATAGCTGACACTATCATTCCAAACCGAGGCTCCCGCTTTACCAACAGTAAAATAGTAGCGGCGTAACCAGTCCTGCATGAGATAGGCAACAACCGCGACAACAAAGGCAGGGACAACACCGCCCATGCCTTCTCCGCGATTAAGAAGGATATAGACAAGTGCCGCCGCGAGAGTGGCAACCGATGCAATCACGCAGAAGATTAGCTGAACCCCAAACATGCCTCGAATGAATCGACCTCGCTCCGTGGCGGTTGAACACAAAGAGCCAAGTGTGATCATTGGAGAGGATATAAAACTCAATTGCACGCTGTTCGCCAGCAACAGGATGGCATAGGCGACAGTATATTTTCCAAACTCACTAAGCCCTAAACCACGGACTAGGATGACCCCGGTGGCGAAGTTCGATCCACTGACAAGAATCTGATCGAAAACCGTCTGAGAACGCCTGCTCCTGGCGAACTGAAGAACATGTAAATGTATACTCACCACCAGGCTGACGCGCCTCCATACTTATTGACGCAACAAATGGTGGTCGCGTCTTTTTCATTCCGACTTCAGGGATGCAACTGCACAATGAGCCTTAATATGCCGCCAGGCGCTTCATGGGAATACTCTCTTCGTTCTTCCCCTTTGCGAGATAAGGCACGGCTCTGGCAGCGAACCCCACTGGCCTTAGCCGACGGCCTGACTCGGCGGTACCAGCGCTTCAGGCGACCAGCGAACTGGTTGGAGTTCGGTGCACCCGCGTGCTCGCGCGCGCTCCTCTACAAGATCGACATTGGTCAGAATGCATAGGAAGAGAGCTACCTCGTACCCCATCCATCCCAGAATGCCGGTCGACATCGTCGTTGTCATCCACACGTGGATGATGAGCACATAGGTTCCTGCATACTCCGGGTTGGTATCCCACACTTTCCATGTACGCCATGTGGTCAAGAGCAACATATACGAGCCGATCACAAAACCCACGAGGCCAAGACCAGTTAGCGTCTCGAGAAAGCCGTTGTGCAGCGAACTCATGTCAGAAATGTATGCATTAGGTATGTGGGATACAACCACTTTGCCGCCGATGCCCCCACCCACGCCCAATATAGGATGCAATCCGAACTGCCGCACGGCAGCAGCCCATACTACAGTCCGTCCGCTTAAAGTAGCAATGTTAGACGAAGCTGCCTGATGGCCCTGCAGGAAAACAAGAACTTCACCCGAGAATAGAACCCCCGCCAATACAACGGAGGTTACTGCGAGAGCGCCCACTATCTTTGACCGCTTGAACATAACCAGCAAAACCGAGAGTAGGAGAATACCAAGCGATGTCCGACTGGCGGAGACGCTGAACAGCGCCAGCGCAAAAGCCAACTCTCCAAGCGCAACGCGCGTGGGCATTCTTCCTGCTTGCCACTCCGCCAGCACGACCAATATCAAGGCGCTCGCAACATACCCTAATCCGTTGCCTGAAAGAAACGGCGCCTGTGCTGTGGTAGCGCTAATCAGTCCCGGCCTTGGCTGAACAAAAGAGGAAATACGAAGAGCAAAGCCCATGACGGCGAGCGTTCCCAATGCAGACATCGTGAGCAGCACGATCTGTCGAAGCCCCTCCACTCTCAGAATGGAGTTTTCGGTTCGACTTGCTTCAAAGAACACCAATCCTGCCAGCAGAAGTTCAGCACTCTTTCCAATGGTCTGGATTGGTTCCTCCGACCATAGCGTTGAAGCAAAATAAATACAGGAAAACGCCGCGTAAGCAAACCGAAGACCTGTGAAGCGAACGTTTGCGATCTTGGGCCGAATTAGCAACAAAAGAAAGGCAAGCGCAACGGCAGGCGCACGAATCAAGAGAATCGCCTTTGGGCTGCTATGCCCAGCTCCTCCTCCCGCTGTATCGGCAACTTGAAACATGGCCCCCAAAAGCAGAAAGAACAGCGCAATTCCTGGCAGTCCCGTAACTCGAAACGCTGAGCGCCACGATTTCATGTCCCATGGGTAAATGGTAAAGTGCATGTGCTAACCCTCAGATTATCGGATGGCCTATTTCACAGCATAAATGGTTGCCGCTGTCGTCTGTCCAATCAATGTCGAGCTTGCGCTGAATACCGCCTTGATTTTACTTACAGGCACGTAAACAATATCTCCCGCAGCAAGCGTCATGGGGACTTCTTTGCCGCTCATCATGCGCTGATATGAAACATGTATCTCAACAAGCTGACCATCGTTTCCATGCTTGACGACTCTGAGGCCGTTGGTTTTGGCCTGCATCGCCAAGCCTTGAGCCATTGATACGGCCTGAGCAACATTGAGTTCACCATCTTCCTGCATCGCATAGCCGCCCGGCCGGTTGACCGCGCCCAGCACGTAGATGATTCCAGTGCGTTTCACGATTACTGTGTCCCCCGGCAACACCTGCACGTTGCGAATGCTATCTCCGCTGCTACCTCTGGAGTAGCGATAGACGATCGCGGGCTTGGCAGAGAGTGTATCCGCATGCTTTATTTCGACTTCGTTTCCTGCAAGCGAAGTTTCTCCACCAGCTAGCCCTATGACATCCAACAAGCTATGGGGAGCGAGGAGCTCAACCTTGCCAGGATTCTCGACTTCTCCCAGCACGGTTGCGCTGGTGGTAGCGAATTGTTCGACGTCAATGCTGACTTGTGCGTTCTTGAGAATCCCTTCGTCCTTAAACTTCTGCTGAATACGATCTTGTGCCCGTGCAATAGTATCGCCGGCTACATGCAGCGCATTCAAGAAGGGCACTGTTATATTTCCTTCGCTATCCACACGGAGACGTGCAGAGAAATCAGGCTCATCGTAGACCACAACGCTCAGCAGATAGCCGGGCGCCAGTCTCAGGGTGGCAAAGTCTTCCGGCACAGTGATCATGGGGATTTGTGCATTAGTGCCTGGAGTTGATCGCGCCTGTCCCACTCCTCCAGTCGATGCGTTGGAGATGGAAGTGGTGACCTGCGCAATCGCCGTGGGCTGCCGACCCAGCATGAGGATAGCGGCAGATATGCCTGCGCAGACGATGCGGATAATGATGCGGCGGTCAGGAACTTCAAAACTATGCATTGAGATACTCTCCCCTTCCGTTGTGGCCATAGGCGGCGAAGTAATCGATTGAATTGGTATCTACTCCATTCAGGACCAGGCCGACGGCTCGCGAACCATTGAACTCCAGCACCGACGACAGGCTCGTCAGGACAGTGCGCGTTGTTTTGCCGGCTCGGATAACTGCCAGAGTCGCGTTGAATTTCTCCGAAAGTATCCGTGCCTCGGTAACCAGAAGTATAGGTGGACTATCTGCGATAATCAGATCGTATTTCTGCGTAAGGTCCGCCAATAACTCATTAAATTGGTCAGAACCTAACAACTCGGCCGGCGCGCTCGTATCCGACCCGGCTGGAAACAGAAATAGCGAAGGCACTTTACGATGTTGGCGGATAATGCCATCGAGCTGTGCCGTGCCCGCCAGGACGTCGCTAAGGCCGGGTCTGCAGGAGCATCCAAACAGTTCATGCAGATGTGGTTTGCGCATATCTGCATCCAGAAGCAGAACCATCTTTCCTGCCAAGGCAAACGCGATGGCAGTGTTGTAGGCGACGGTTGACCGCCCCTCTCCAGAGAGTGGGCTGGTAACAAGCAGGGAGCGGAGGTGCCCTGATCGGGATGCTGCCACGATTGCTGTCCGCAGCGCGCGAAACGACTCAGAACCAGCTGACTTAGGATCATTAATCAGTGGGCTTGACTCTGAGGCCACACTTAGAATTCCCGATTTCGGCGGCAGCAGCCTAAATTTCCGTGATGTAGGTATATTACCCAGAATCGGCAACCGGCCGCCTGCATGGAGTTGCAATGCCACGTTTACCGTATCGTCAAGATGTTCACGTACAAACGCCGAAGATAATCCAGTGAAAAGACCTGCGACCATGCCTATTGCCAAGTAAAGGGGCGGATTCGGACGCACTGGTTTGGCCGGCGGGCGAGCTGGGTCTGCTACGCTGATGTTAGTCGCTCGCAGTGCGGCCTGAATATTCACCTGCTTCAGTCTGCCATAGAGAGCGTCATATAACTTGCGGCTGGACGCTGCCTCCTGCGAGAGTGCCTGCAGCTTTACAGCGCTTACATTCAGCGTACCTGCTTTCTGTTGCTGTTGCGCAAACGCCTGTCGTATTCCAGCCTCTTTGCGGCTGGCAACTAAATACTCCTGGCGAGCGCTTTCATTGATGTTTGCCAATTCTTCGGCAATTTGGTTGCCCAGACTGTCGAGCTGATTCTTTGTTTCGAGCAGACGTTGGTTGTGAGCGCCATACTTTGTGAGCATGTCTGCATAGGAGACTCGGAGCGCCGACTGCTGTTGCCGAAGACTCTGAAGTAATCCAAATCCTGCGCCTGCCGCCGACGTCCCGGACGCAAGATGAGCTGAGTCGGAAGCGGACGCCAGTGAGCCAACCACCTCCGGGTTCTGAGTCTTGGTCATGCGGTAGACTGCTTCCTTCGCAATCCGATCAGCCTCAGCCGCGGTTAGTTGCTGGTTCAGTGCGTCCAGCGAGTCGATGACGGGAATGTGGGTGGTGGTTCCTCCGCCTGCTCCTTGACCAAGAGCTCCCAGCGTCATGCCGTTCAGCCCGCTCTCCTGCTCGAAGTCGGCGAGACGGTTTTGCGAATCATCAACATTCGTTTTCAAGTCAGCCAGCTGTTCCGACAACCACCGTTGGGCATCCGAGGTGGCTTGCGAACGCGCCTCAAATGTCACATATTCCCGCACGACCGAATTGGCAATAGTGGCGGCTCTCTCGGGATTGGCACTGAGATACTGTACGGTGATCAGCCGGGTATCTGGAGGGTTCTCAATCTTAAGCTTTTTCCCGAATATTGCGAGAATCCTGTCGCGGCTATATGAGGCTTGCTCAAGGGGAAGCCCTCGGCGAATCTCATCTTGTATGTGCCCATTCGTCCCGGTCAGGGCTCCCAGTATCGTAGGCTTGAAGGCAAAAGGAGGTTCCGACTGCAGGTTGAGGTCGCGCACCACAGCGAGCAGAACGTTTGGGCTTTGAATGACCTTCAAGTGCGTTGCAATATCGGTTTTCAGGCCCTCTGCGCTGGGCGGTACTGCGTCGGAACTGCTTAGCAGGCTGGCTTGAGAAGCATCTGTCTTTTCAACTTCGACCGTCGCTATGGCAGCATATTGCCGTCCCATAAGGAGGCATATGAGAAACGCCAACGCCAAGCCACAGAGACCTCCGACTACGATGGTTTTTTTGCGTTTGCGTATAACTCGCCACACTCCCTTCAGCGATTCCCCCTCACCAAAGCTGAATGAGGAATCATCCAGACGCCGTGGCTCGGATCGGGACGGTACATAGGGAGCAAGCGTGGTGTTTATTGGTTCATTGGATAGAGACATCGCTGGGATCCTCCTTCACAGATCCTCCATGCGTTGCATGGCATTTGGGTCGCGGCACCCCTGTTCATCCCGCTGTTGGTGCTTTTGTAAGGCCGTAATTCGTGAAACATCCTGGGGTTGACAAACTCACTTGCCTGGCAGCCATGATCGATTGCGTTTGGCCTCGAACAATGCTCCGTGCACAGGCGATCATCTCTATTTCAGTCATTGCTTCTACCTTCAGACCTGAACTGGATTTGAATAGGTAAGGGCATTGGCGGAGATGACTGTCCGATAAATGCCGAGAACGAGGGCGATATTCCTTGCGCCTGTGTACTCTGACTCAAAGCGGCGCCTGGCTTTCGGCCGCATCTCAGCGAATCTGTTCATTGATTCCAAGCCGCGTATACAACTCCTTAAAGCATTTGCATCTCCTATAGGGAACAGGGCTCCCGATTCTCCGTCGGCTATCATCTCTGGATAACCGCCGGTTCTGGATGCCACCACCGGAGTACCAACAGCCAGTGATTCGATCACCACTCGCGGCATTCCCTCATAGCAGAGCGACGGACATAACGTAGCCTTTGCCCGCCCCATTAGTTCCGCAACTTCGGTGCTGCTCTTGCTTCCGAGCCACTCCACGTTTGTCATTGCCGCCGCGGATTCTTTGGCCTCATCCTGCAGAGGGCCCGTTCCAACAATCCTCAGCGTGGGCAGGTCAGTCCCGTTCCTCCAGCAATCGAGCAGCGTACGTATTCCCTTTTCTTCGGACAATCTCCCCACATAGAGGAAGTAGCCTCCATCTCCCGGCCCAGAGCCAGGATCGGGATCAACGAAGTTCGGCTTGACTACAATCTTCTCCTCCGGAAGTCCGCCCTGAACGAACTTTACCCTGGCAAATTCCGATAGTGCGATAAACCTGTCGATCGAGCGATGCCAAGTGCCGGCCGCCCACTGCGCCAGCATGCCCGCGGTTGCCACAGCGCTGCCCATGCGGCTGCCGCGATAGCACTTGTGGATTACGCCGGATGCGCGGAACGTGCTGCCGATGCAGTCCTCACAAATCCGACCATCGCGAAACAGATTAGGGTTGACACAGAGCAATCGGTAATTATGCAGGGTATGCACAACAGGGATTTTTGCCTTATGGCATTGTCTGAAAATGGAGGGAGACAGAGTGGGAAACCAGTTATGAACGTGGATAACATCAGGATGAAACCCTGTCAGAGTCGCTGTCAGCCTGTGATTGATGGCGCAAGGCGCAACAAACTGATTCGAGGAAACGCGTATCTTCGCAATGATCCCATGAATGGAATCATTGTCGGCATCAAACCGCTGGACTTCGACTCCATTTGTCCCCAGCAGTCTGACTTCCGCATCCACGACGGCATCCTCTCCGCCGTGCTGCTGATATCGGTTGTGAACCATCAATACTTTCATACGACCCTCTGAACCTTGGTGTTGTCCTCTGCCGGACTCTCTAACGTTCATGCAATGCTGCGCGGACTTTTGGTTTCGATGACGCCATCTGAGGCAACGCCCCTGACCCGGGTGGCCAAGGCATCCTGCATCAGATTCCTTTGGCAGCGTAGACCAGAGTGTGAAGCAGAATCGCTATGTCCATCAGCAAGGTGCGGTTCTGTATGTAGTAGAGGTCGTATTCGATCGACTCGTGAATCGGGTACCGGCGGTCCGCGCTGAGTTGCCAAAGACCGGTGATGCCTTGGGGAACGGTGAGGCGGCTAGCCTCCCATGGTCCATACTCTTCCGTAATGAACGGCATCTCGGGCCGTGGTCCGACCAGGGACATGTCTCCCCGAAGAACGTTAATCAGTTGCGGCATCTCATCAAAACTGGTCTTGCGAAGGAAGCGTCCGACGCGGGTAATCCGTATATCCGCCTGCTCGTCAGGAGAACGAGCATATTTCGGCGCGTCCATCTTCATGCTGCGGAATTTGAGAATTTCAAAGAGTTTGTGATTCTGCCCTACCCGCTTTTGACGGAAAAACACCGGTCCGTTTGATTCGAGTCTGATCGCGATTGCCAGCAACGCCCAGACCGGAAGACTCAACGCAATCAGGACTGCAGAGCATACTATATCCATAAGCCGCTTTATCACCCGGTAGAATCGGCCTGAGTCATTTGGGGCTATCGTAGCCACAAACAGTCCATCCATCTTCCACACCGAGGTTGGCGTCCTGTTGGCAAGGATTTCCTGGTCATCCACCTGCGATAGCGAGCAGTTGGCCTCCCGCGCAATCACTCGCATCTGGTTGAGGCGATGTTCAGACATGTTCGTATCGCAAATGAACATGTCCTGGATCCCCATCCGCCTCAGCATATCTACCGATAACCGTTCGTGGAATATAGGCCTTGAGTCGTTTTGGGAATAGTCATTACTGAAGATCGCGTCGTTGGCTTCACTGGCTCCTCCCAAAAATCCAACTGGATCGATGCCCAGCATCGGTGACTGCAGTGCAACAGTGAAGAACCGGCGAGCAGTACGCTTTGTCCCGTAAATGAGAGATCGCCGTTTAGGGAAAATTACAGATAAGTGCTTTCTGGTCGTTTCTTGAACCCACGCACGACCCACCGTCAGAAAGAGAGTGCCAACAATCCATGCGCCGAATACGGCCATACGGGGAACCGGATAGCGAGCGACGATGCAGAGCACTAGACTGATAACAATAGCTTTTATTGAAACGCGGAGAGCTGTTTCCGTCTCCTTGACATGTAAAAGGCTGCATGCCCGCGGGTAGGCGTTGTCCACGCGGAGAAGGCAAAGAACGATACCCGAATAGATAAGAGCGCCAATAAAAAGCTGCTGCTGGCTTAGCGCGAAGGTATGCGACCTTTGCAGGATGTGGCCTATGGAGCCACCCACCATTGTTCCGCACAACAACAGAACAAAGTCGGCTGCAACCGTGAGAAATGATATCGACAGGAGAGATGGCGTCCACTTTTCAACGATTGGGGACTGTGCGCCGTATTCGCTCCCATCCGATTGCAAGGGAATTGCATTCGTAACCATTTCATACCCCCATCAAAGAAATGAGGCGGACGGTCTGCCCCAAGAACCGCCGCTGCAACCTGTCGCAAAAAATGAATCAAACGCATAACAAGTTGAGCCTGAAGGCAACTTGGACGCTTCAGGCAGTTATCTCCGAAAACTACGACCAGATATGCCCATTAGACTTTAGCCACATGCTTCAAAGGCGGTGATCAGCATTTGAAGTTCCGTTGCAGTGCGCTGCCGCTACGTCGACTGCACTGCACCAGGCGCCCTACGCCCGCCCGTCTGTTCTTGTAACGATAAGGCACATGGAATCGGATTCGATGTACAATTTTGATCAAGGTATTAATAAAACTTTAAAAACAGAGGATACAGGGCGATAAACAGAAAATGAAAATATCGAAAAATTCCAGCACGGTTCTTCCTCGGGCTTTGCAGTAAGGCTTGGGTCGCCTCCGCGTAGCAACGGTAGCACATCGAGGCCCGAATATTCACCACATGCGCAACAAGCATTCTCCCCGGTTTCGGTCGACACAATCCCGCACACTGCGAACTATGACAGTTTCGCTCCCTTTGATATTGCAAGACTGGTAATAGTGGTCTCTGATCATAATCGAACACTGGCAGCGCGGAGATGCAGAATCCGGCTCAACTCTGCGCCGGCCGATAAAGACCTTTCTGCGTCTTTCGGCATCTATGACAATGTCGGCAGCGTCGCGTCTGGCGCCAAGGACTCGCTTCACAGGAAGAGGTCACGGATCTATGACTGGTTTGCATGTTGTCGCCGTCTGCGTTCTATCAGCCGGATGTCTGTCGTTCGGAATTCAACCGCGTGGCCCAAGCGCAGGCATCCAAAACGTTGACTCAGGCGCTGAGGTCACTGCACCGCTGCCTGCAGGGTTCGCCCCCGAATTCATGGGGATACATACCTTATCGCCCACGCGGCACTGGCCGACTGTGCCCTTTGGGAGTATGCGGCCCGCTGGAGTCTCATGGGGCGCGCTGGAACCGTCGAAGGGGCAATATGACTGGCGCTCACTGGACACTTGGGTTTCACAGGCGCAAGCGCATGCCGTGCAACTCGACTATGTATTCCTGAACACTCCGAGGTGGACCAGCACACGCCCGGACGAGCCGTGCGCTGGCAAACGTCTGGGATGCGCGGCCCCGCCCGACCTGAATGACTGGGAGGAATTCGTCAAAGCCTTGGTGACCCGCTATAAGGGGCGGATATCCAGCTACGAACTTTGGAATGAGCCGAACGGCTCGGGCTTCTGGTCCGGCACTCCGCAGCAAATGGCAGAGCTGGCATCTCGCGCGTATCCCATCATCAAAACAATTGATCCCGCTGCTATCGTCACGACTCCCGCAGCGTCCTCCACGGGTTGGTCTCCGACGAATGATGTCTGGCTGGATCGGTATCTGTCTGCCGGCGGTGGCAAATATGCTGACGTCGTTGCATGGCATGGATACGCCGGAAGGAACGACCGCCCTTCCCTTCCTCCTGAGGATCTCCTGCGTCAGATCCGGGCGCTTCGAGCTGTCCTTGTGCGGCACCACCTGAGTCAATTGCCGATATGGGACACGGAAGGCGGATGGGGCAAGGACGCCCAGCTACCGGACGAAGAGGAGCAAGCGTCCTTCCTGGTCAAGTGGTACTTGATTCAATTCACAAATGGAATCGCGCGGGCTTACTGGTACCAGTGGGACAATCAGGAGTGGGGAACTTTGTGGCACGAAGGGAGCGGTCTCACGCCTGCAGGCACGGCCTTCCAGCAACTCTCCGAATGGTTGAGCGATGCAACGGCAACCAGACCTTGCCGGCCACAATCCGCCTCGGCATTATGGACATGTGACATTCAGAAAGGCAGAAACCTTTATCGCGTCGCATGGAGTGCATCGGTCAGGATTCCATTTGCGGATATTGATAAGGTTGTGTCCTTCGCTCAAGTAGGCGGTGCAAAGCAGATGCTCGATGGCCAACCTGTGTTCGTCGGTTCACGGCCCGTCCTCTTTCAGATGAAAGGATCGGAATATTAAAAGATAAAAGAACATGCGGCGTAACTCTGGCACTGCCGATAAGACAATCTCAAGAGTTACACCGCGCGAGTGTTATCTCTGCAAAGAGACCGCTTGCACTGAGTAAGCGGGTACAGCAATCGTCGTGGTAAGAAGGGTTCCCTGTACTGAGAAGGATACAGTGGATGAGTTGATCTGTGCCCCATTTTCGATTGTGTAGAGAGTTCCTTGCGTACTCGAAACTCCTGGATTGGCAAAAGTGACTGAAATCTGCGGGTAGGCCTCAGATGTCGGGTTTGTAATGACGATGGCGTCCTGTGTACTGGTGTAGAATGCCGTGGTCGCCAATCCCCCGCCTCCAGTCGGCGTTGTCAAGGTCTTCGCCATATAACCGCCTGCGGATAACCCGAGATATTGAGTCGACGACAACAATTGGTATGCGTAATACTGGGGATACGGCACTGCCGTAGCCCCCACAGTATATAGGCAATCCATGTCGGCGTCCTCTACGCCAATCATGCAGAACCACGGATACTGAGAGCCCGCAAAATAAATCAGTTTGCTCGGCACCGTCGCGTCGCCATTGTATACAGAATTCAGCATATCTGTTACATAGAGCGCGTTCCATACCGGGGCATAAGTGGGACTGTTGCGGCAGCAGTCATTATAGAAAGCCCAATTCGTATTGAATTCGGTGACATATACCGGCGTCGCTGCGCCCCCTGGCTGGTTACCAATCGCGACCTGTCCCACCACCTTGTTATAGTTGGCGAATGCTCCATTGCTTGGATCCTGTGTCCCTTGGTACAGCGACACATTTCCGTTATATGTGTCCCATTGAGATTGCAGTTCCGTGCTTCCTAAAATGTACTGGTGGTAACTGACGAAGTCTACGTAAGGCGCCGTCGCTGGATTTGTCAGCAAGGTAGAAAGCCAGAGGGCACTGTAGCCTGATAACACTGGGCCGCCCACGCGAATCGTCGTTCCATCCTGCGCTGCCTGCGCTTTCATTGCGGCGCCGGTGGCTGCATAGATTGCCATGTAAGTAGTCAGGTGATCACCGGCGCACATGCCGGTAGCGTTCGGCTCATTCCAAATCTCATAATCCTGTACGACGCCGGGGAACGTGCTATCCATGTGCGCGACAAACGAAGCTGCAATCTGCGCCCATTGGGTAATGTCAGTAGGCGCGGCATACATGTTACCACTGCACGGGCCCGAGGTTGGCTGCAGCCACGGCGGAGCCTGCGATATTTGCAGGATAACGTGCTGACCCGCAGCTTGAATCGACGAGATGAGTGGGTCAATCTTCGTCCAGTCCGGTGTCTGGGTTGCGTACACAAGGGGAATCTGCGCATACAACCGCGCTTCGGTCAGACCCGCCTGCGTTAGCAGTGTTCTGTCCGCAACAGAATGGATCGAATCTGCGAGTGCGGTCCCGAACATATTGGCGGGAATGGGATAGTTCGTGTAAGTGCGAGAGCCGAAGTCTGCAGTAATGCTGGAGAACACTGTTACAACGCCGCCGCTGGTTTTGTTCAATGTAGAGTCAGTCACCCTCACGGTATGTTTGCCCGCAACCAGAGGTGCTGTGTATACGCCCGAGTTGGAGACGGTGCCCACTGTGGCATTTCCACCTGAGATGCCATCCACTGTGAAGCTCACTGCGCCGGAGTCAGGCACGGCGCAGATTTGGCCCTGGAAGGTCTGCTGGCCACTCACCGGTATGGAGGCGACATAGGGGTACACCTGGAATCCTGGAGTCTCCGTAATCGACAATGTTGCCCTGCCAGATGCGGCAGATGACACCTGACTGACAGCCTTGATGAGATGCGATCCGACATTGGCCGGAGCCGTGTAAAGTCCGGATGCCGAGATAACTCCCACATTCGGATTGCCATTGAGCGCATTGTCGACATACCAGTACACTGCCGAGTTGCCCAAGTCCACGACGCTCGCGCTGAACTGCTCAGTTTCTGACGGCAGTATGCACGGTGCGGGCGGCGTGACATTGACGCTGGGCCCTGGATCACCGGCAATTCCGCTGCCCTGCAAAGAAAACACGATTGGGCTTCCAGGCGCGCTCTCCGCGATGACGAGGTTGGCGCTGCGTGTGCCCAGAACCTGCGGGTCGAAGGATATCTGCACCGTGCAGGTTGCGCCTGACGCTAATGTGCCTCCACCGCTTCCCGAGCCGCAATTTGTAGTAAACGGATAGTCCGCCGATGAAGTCATGGAACTGAACGTCAACGCCGCGGGCTGGTTATTTGTGATTGTCGCCAGTTGGGAAGTGCTTGGCGTGTTGACAATCTGGTGGCTGAAGTAGAAACCGCCAGACTTTGGCGTGAACGCTATTCCTACGACTCCGCTGCCTGTCAGAGGAACTGTTTGGGGCGAACTGGTGGCGCTATCCGTAATCGTCAATGCAGAAGAGTAATACTGCACTGCGGCTGGGCTAAAGGTAACGTTCAACACACAGCTATGGCCCGCCGCAAGGGACGTTCCGCAGGTATTCGTTTGCGAGAACGGCGCAGATGTTTGAATGTTAGATATGTTCAGCGCCACGGACTGATTGTTATTAAGAATAATGCTGGAAGGGGCACTCGACGACCCTGTGCCCTGGCTTGGGAATGCGATGTTCGATGGAGAAAACGTTACTGGTATGGCAAACCCGCTACCTGTAACCGCAATTGTCTGGGGTGAGTTACCGGCATCGTCCACAATGGTTATGGCCGAAGAGTAATATTTCACTGCCGTCGGACTGAAGGTAACATTTACCGTGCAACTCTGCCCTGCCGCAAGGAATGTTCCGCAAGTGTTGGTTTGCGAATACGGCGCCGATGCCTGGATACTCGATATGTTCAGCACCACGGATTGTTTGTTGCTGACCGTTACACTGACGGGGGAACTTGACGCCCCGACAACCTGGCTGGGAAATGCGATGAGCTTGGGAGAATATGTTACGGGCGCGAACCCGCTGCCTGTCAGAGTAACTGTCTGAGGCGAGTTGGTCGAGTCGTCAGTAATTGTAAGTGCCGAAGTATAGTATTGCACCGCCGTCGGGCTAAAAGCGACGCTCACCGTGCAACTCTGCCCCGCCGCAAGTGACGTTCCGCAGGTATTCGTTTGCGAGAACGGCGCTGGCACCTGGATGCTCGATATGTTCAGCACCACAGATTGCTTGTTGTTGAACGTTACGCTGGAGGGTGAGCTCGATGATCCTGTACTCTGACTCGGAAATGCGATAAGTTTTGGCGAATACGTTACAGGTATGATTCCGCTGCCTGTCAGCATAACTGTCTGAGGCGAGTTGGTAGAGTCGTCAGTAATCGTAAGGGCCGAAGAATAGTATTGCACCGCCGTAGGGCTAAAAGCGACGCTCACCGTGCAGCTCTGTCCCGCCGCAAGCGACGTTCCGCAGGTATTCGTTTGCGAGAACGGCGCTGGCACCTGGATGCTCGATATGTTCAGCGCCACAGATTGCTTGTTGTTGAGCGTTACGCTGGAGGGTGAGCTCGATGATCCTGTACTCTGGCTAGGAAATGCAATGAGCTTCGGCGAATACGTTACCGGTATGATTCCACTGCCTGTCAGTGTAACTTTCTGGGGTGAGTTTCCAGCATCGTCTGTGATCGTCAGGCTCGAAGAGTAGTACTTCACTGCTGTTGGGCTGAAGACGAGATTCACGGTGCAGATTTGCCCCGCCGCAAGCGACGTTCCGCAAGTGTTGCTTTGCGAATACGGTGCCGATACCTGAATGCTCGAGATGTTCAGAACGGCAGGCTGATCATTGTTAACCGTTACGCTAAAAGAGGCACTCGACGATCCCGTACCTTGATCAGGAAAGGCAATGAGCTTGGGTGAAACGGCTATGTTTTGCGCTTTTAGCATGTAACCAAATGGGAGCGCAATAAGTAGAAGCAAGCCTATTCGGTGAAACTGCATTCTTCGCACGAACATTCCCTGACTTTCTGGCATCTATCAGACTGCCTTGGTTGACGCAACTGGAACACAGGCCCTGGCAGAATGGCAACCTATCTACGAATCATGCAGGACGCCCGACTGGCTAATTCATCAGTATTCACCGTCGCTGTCCAAGCCCCCGGAACTGCCACATCCTGCAATCCGACCTGATCAATCATGCTCTCGCAGCAAAGCACACGAAATGCGCTCTTAAGCAGCATGTACTTGCACGTCCAATCCATCGCTTATTTTTACCAAGATACCTCTGAGCAAAGGCATTCACAGCAGGACGACTCACAGTCTCATAGACCCGCCTCCACAAAGAAAAGAGGTGTTGCAGGCCCTTCAGTACCTTTGGTCGCATAGTGGACCTCGATCACGTAAACCCAGCCATTCCTGTGACCTAAGCTGAAGACGGCATCCGAATCATCGAACTGCCGTTCGCAGGGGCCCGCGCAGACTCCATTCCCAGCGCTCTTTCATAATTACCCCACAGTTCTTCGCAAATATGTGCAAAACAGACCATACAAATATGTTGATTTGAGAGATTCTGCAATCTGCATCTTTCTGCTGCAGTTGGTTGTATGCATCAAATTACAACTGCCAGCCAGAAGAAGAGTGGAATCCATGGGGGAGTTGTCTGGCTGGCTACATCCTCAGGCGGTCATGACGCGGTATGTATGGATGTTTCTCTACTTTTGGGGGTTGTCTGTAAAGAGCGCGGAGCGACGCCAGAGGCGCCAGAGCAGAGTAGGGAGTTGGGGTGCGCGAGATAAGGCCGTGCACTATGAGGATATCCGTAACCGTGATCAGGGAGTTGAACTGCCGAGTACGATGATTTCATGGAGCCATGTCACGTCCTGAGAGTTGCATAAGAATTCCATTTGCAGATGATTGTTCAAGAAAGGCCAACACCCAAATGAGCCTGTCCCGATTCCGTGTTCTCATGTCTTTGCTGGTTCTCTCTTCAGTATTTTCCGGATGCGGAGGATTCAAAGGCGTTGTTACTCCTACGCTGTCCTCACTCACGCCTGCCTCTGTAGCTGCAGGAAGCGCCTCATTCACGTTGACCGCGACTGGCACAAACTATACCAACGGGACGCAGATATTATGGAATGGAGTTGCCCAAACTACCAAGGTGGTTTCCAACACCGAACTCACAACATTAGTATCGGCCGCGCAGATAGCGGTCGCAGGGACCGTCAGCGTCAGGGTGGTGAAGTCGGACACAACCACTTCCACTGCGATGCAACTGACGATCACTGGAGGCGGATCGCAAACACTCAGCGTCACTTCTATTTCCCCGTCGTCAGTACCTGCGGGAAGTACAGCCTTTACGTTAACCGCTACTGGTGTCGGCTTTGTAACTGGAAGTGTCATTACGCTCAACAGCACTGGAGTCCCTACAACATTTGACTCTGCGACACAGTTGCATGCGACAGTTCCAGCGTCCAGTGTGGTTGCCGCCGGCGTCATCAGTGTCGGAGTCCTCGCCCCAGGTAATCTGTCGTCAAATCAGCTTCCGCTCACGATAACTGGAACTTCGGCCGGCACCCCGCCTATACTGGTATCGCTCAGCCCGCCGAGCACTTACAACGGGGTCTCAGGGTTGACCCTCACAGCCAACGGAACCGGCTTTGTGAATGGCAGTCAGATTGTCTGGAACGGAACTGCAGTTTCCACGACGTTTGTATCCAGCACCTCCCTCACGGCCAGCATTGCCTCCTCGTATCTTGTAAGCGTGGTGCCCGTGAATGTGTTTGTTCTAAATCCTGACAGCACAGCCTCTAACTTCCTTCCATTCACCATTATGGTGTCTCCGAAAACGACCCCGATTCTGGTGTCTATCAACCCCCAGAAAGCTGCGGTCGGAAGTCCAGGCATCACCATAACCCTAACGGGTTCTGATTTCGCAGCCGGCGCTGTTGCGTACTTTGGCAATGACCCATTAGCAACTATCGTGGTAAGTGACACACAAATAACAGCCCAAGTGCCTGCATCCGACATGACAGCGATTGCGAGGATCCCGGTCACAGTACAGAATACGGCGTCGAGTGCCTCCAACCCTATTCCCTTTTGGATCGGGATCACAGTTTACTATGGAGAAGTTAACGATCTAGTCTGGGACGTGGCACGAAATATTCTCTATCTTTCAGAACCTGCCACCTCAACTTTGAACCCGGGTACAGTGATCGCGATTGACCCACTAACACTTGTAGTGAAGCATACTTACTTGCCCGCTACGGGGAGTGCGCCCGACCATCTGGCTCTCTCCTCCGATGCAAAGTACTTATACGTTGGCCTGGATGGCAACGGTACAGTGGAGCGGCTGCTTCTGCCGAATCTGACGCCCGACCTCAGCATCCCGTTGGGTTCCGATCCGAACCTGGGGCCGTATTACGCAATGGATTTGCAGGTTGCTCCGGGGCAGTCCAATACAATCGCGGTCGCGCGGGGGATCCCTGCCGATGTCTCCATTGTGCAGGCACAGGGCGGCGTAGCAATTTATGATGGTGCGGTTCAACGTCCGTCGGTCGTCACACCCACCACCCAGCCGGGCGATGTTCTGCTCGATACGATCCAATGGGGCATAGATGCGACTGCTCTCTATGCGGCAGACAATGAGAACGCCTCCGGAGACTTCTATCAGCTTGCAGTTTCCAGCAGCGGCATAACTCTGGTCAACGACTATCTGAGTTACTTCCCTAATACGAACCAATTCAATTTGCAAATCCACTTCGATGCAACCAACCATCTGCTCTATGGGGACGATGGTGTCGCGGTCAGTCCGGCTGCCGGAGCGCAGGTGGGCAATTTTGTTTCCACTGGTATCATGGTTCCGGACTCGGCCATTGGTAATGCTTACTTCGTCGGCCAGCCAGTCTCTGACAATGGTACGGTTACCTACCTGGTTCAGTCCTTCAATCTGGCCGCATACACCGCTGTGGCACGGTTCACACTCAACCAGGTCGAGGGTGTTCCGCAGCGTCTCATCCGCTGGGGGACGACCGGCCTGGCGTTCAACACCCAGAAGATTGTTAACTGCGTCGTAACGCCATGCACAACCGGAGACGGACGGCTATACATTTTGAACGGGCCGTTCGTAACCCAGACTGTGCCATGACGGGCCGGATCAATGGAAGATAGCGAAGAACGAATGCTTGCTTAATGTAGGCAAACATTTTCTTTGCCGATGACTAAGCTGAATCTTGCGAGCTGTTTTCGCTTGGCTGAGGAATTGAAGATCACTGCAGGAGTATGCCGTGCTTTATCGAAATCTTATCCTTGCTTTTCTTTTTCTTTCGTCGGTATGGGCATACGCCCAGGTGAAACCCGCTGGGAACGGTACTGCGGCCGTGCTTACCGTGGGCGGATACTACAGCTACTTCAATGCGAACTACGCTGGCAATCGAATGAGCGGCCTCGGCGCGTATATTGATTGGTCGCCAAACAGGGCATGGCGCCTCGGGGCGGAGGCTGAAGGACGCTGGCTCATCCTTGGTGCGCCTCACGATTTCAATCAGTATACCTACCTCATTGGACCCCGGTACCGGTTTTCTGTAGGGAATCGAATTAAACCTTATGCGAAATTGTTACTGGGCTCGGGTGAAATAACCTATCCATATCAGCTTGGCCACGGAAGCTATTTCACAATGGCTCCTGGCGGTGGGGTCGATTTCGTGGTAAAGCAACGCTGGAGACTGCGCGCCGATTACGAGTATCAAATATGGCCGAACGCCCCAGGTATTCCCGGCATACAAAGCAGCGCTCTAAATCCGTATGGAGTTAGTGGCGGAGTTAGTTATAAGGTATTCTAGGGACCGCATGACCCATGCTCTGAACTTATGCGACGGGATGCCTTCTTTCTGCTTGCAGCTCATTCGCCGAGGAACAAAACTTTGTCAGCAAACAGTCTCATCGACGGCGCGCGCCAGGACCTCAGTTCCACGCAGGTCAAGGCGATCGCTGCGCACGCGCTGATTGCTGCCTTGTCAGACGGTTCTAAGGCATACTGCATATTGTCAGGCTATGAGCAACTGCCCGACGCCTTTGATACCGACATCGACTTCATGGTTGATCAGGATGACTTTCAGCGTTTACCCCGACTCATCATGGAAGTCGCGCACCAAACAAATATGAGGTTGTTTCAATCGGTCGAGCATGAGATGACGGCGCGCGCCTATCTGCTGGTTTCGCTGTCGGGGCAGGAGTTGACGATTGTCCAGCCCGACTCCGCGTCCGACTACCGACACTTCGGATCGCTCTGGCTGCGTGCGAGTGAAGTTCTCGCGGAAAGGCGCTGGCACGCACGCGGATTCTGGATTCCCTCCGCCTCCCATGAATTCGCGTACTATCTGATCAAGCGGCTTAACAAGCGTGACTTCGGTCGCCAGCACGGCTGCAAGCTGCACCGTTTATATGCCGAAGATAGTCATTCGTGCGATCGTATGCTGGCGCGTTTCTGGAGCGGCCAACAGCGCAGCGCGCTCAGCCGCATGGCCGCCTCCAACGACTGGGCGCAGATGGATCAGAGTCTCGAGTCATTCCGCAGAGAGTTACAACGCAATACTGCTGAATCATTTCCGCAGAAAGTAGCAGCAAGCCGAAAACACATGTTTCATTTCCTGAATCGCGTCACGCGGCCGACAGGCGGATGGATTGCCTTTATAGGCCCGGACGGCTGTGGAAAGTCCCTTGTTATCGATGCTATTCGTAAGCAATTCAGTCAGACGTTCCGCGATGTGCAGTGTTTCCACTTGAGGCCTGGGTTTCTACACCACAAGTCAAACGCAGAAGGTTCGGTCACGGACCCTCACGGTCAGCCGCCGCGGGGGCGTATCGCGTCCGTTGCAAAGGTCTTTTATTTCGTGGCAGATTACTTTTTCGGCTATCTATTCCAGCTAGTTCCGGCGATGATCCGCTCTCACCTGATCATCTTCGATCGGTATATCGATGACCTGTTGGTCGACAGCAAACGCGTACGCTACAGCGGGCCTAAGTGGCTGTTGCAACTCGCTGCACGCATTGTCCCGCGCCCGGATCTAGTCGTCCTACTCGACGCACCCGCGGAGGTCCTTTGGTCGCGCAAGCAGGAGGTTCCCTTCAATGAAGTAGTGCGTCAGAGAGCCGCTTATCTGCGTATGGCGCACAATCTGCCTTCGACGATTGTTGTGGATGCTGCGCAGCCTGTTCCCGGCGTGGTCCACGATGTCATGGAAGTTATTGTTGCGCACTTTTCCCGACGCGCAGCTGCGCGCCTTGGACTCCAGGTTCCTCCTCTTTCCGCAGATGGAATCGAGCCGGACACTTCGAGCCGTCGATGCTGATTCCTCCCGATTCTGCCAGGCCGCTCACGACTTTGCACATCCTTCATGCGGCGTTTCCGGCGCTGAACTTGGCGTCAAATTCGCTTGCCGCCGCAGAGCGTTCGGTCCATGTCGTTCCTCAGGGCGCTGAGCCACGTTGGATCATTCTCGGCGATCCAAGGCTAGCGCTTCCTGTATTGCGAAGCTGGCTGCCTTGGAATCTGGGCTCGCGCTTGCGATGGAGCGCGGTGCTGTTGGCCGCTTCCATCAAGATGCTTCCCCAACTTCCGGGTGTACAGAACAGTGACGTCCGCATTGGCGATTCCTATTGGCGGCACAGCCTGCCGGAGTTCTCAGAAAATTGGAGCGCGGTGGTTCATGTCGGGAACCCATCGCATACGCGCAAGGCGATCGTGTTTTTCGTTGGAGAAAGACAGCGCGTCAAGGCCGTTGCCAAAGTCCCCCTCACGCCCCTGGCTGCCAAGTCGATCCTCAATGAAGCGGCGATGCTGCTTCGAATGAAAACTGTCGAGTATCTGCCCAGAGTGCTGTTTCAGGATGCAGACCGGGGAATAACCGTGCAGTCGTGGCTGGACGGAAAGCCCGTATCCAGATGCTTCACCCAGGCCCACTTGGATTTGCTGAGCCGGCTCGCCAACCTCGACAGCACGGTCCGGGTCTGCGATTCCAGAGAGCGGATTGCCGCGCAACTCGACGCGCTGGATCTGCCTTTTGACCGGGCGCTGCTGGCCACTGCGCTTGAATCGCTGGACCTCGACGAACCATTGCAAGGATTCGTGGAGCACCGCGACTTTGTGCCATGGAATCTTAAATGGCTCCCGGACGGCCGTCTCGGCCTTCTTGACTGGGAATGGTCTGTGGCGAACAGCCTTCCGTGGCAAGATATTTGTCGCTTTTTCTATCTCAACGACGCGCTTTTCAGAGGCTCTGGCAGAGTTTGGGAAGCGATGACCGGCAATCGTCTGCTTCAAAAATACCTTCGGCAATTCTCCATTCCCACATCGGCGCTGCCGGCTCTCACCATGCACTACCTGCTTCGTGTGCTCTGCATGGATTGTGAAAGCGGGAATGTGTGGCTCGCGCGCTACACGTTCAGGCAGATCGAATTACTCCTCGACATCCGCCGGAGAACTGCCGCAAAGAGATAGGAATCCAAACACCAAGCAATGCTCGTCTGGATAGGACGAGCGCAGCGTTTGGCCTTCTCCGCAGTGCGCCGTCGTGCGGCTCAGTGCCCATGCAGTTGCTACTCCTTTATAGTTGCATATTTACACCACCTGCTTATCTTTGGCTTGGCGATGCCCTGCGCAGGACCATAGACACTATGACCTTTATTGTTGTATTCTTCTCTCAAGTCTGGTCAAATTTGATCGATACTTCTATCAAGTGACTATTTCGCAGCCTCTGATGTACTGCTCCTCTGCCCGGATTAAGCGAGTCGACGGCGCAAAGATAATGGCAAGGAGTACTTGGGTTGATCTTATGGGCACTCAAAATGCAAAATCCATCAAAAACGTTGTTGCCTACACTTGGCGCTCTTTGTATGATGAGCAAAAGGGCTCAAAGTCAGATCGCCGGCGCGTTGTAATCGCCGCAACAAGAGCGGTGATCCTGGCGGCCTTCGCAGGTGGAGCGCTTTGGTATCTTTTGTGGAAACTTACTGTGTATCTCCTGGGATGACATTAGCCAGAGAGTCCGCACCCTGCAGAGCAGCGGGCGGACATTGAGAGCGCTTTCAAGTCAACATGGAAGATGAGAACAGCAAGGATGTCCTTTAAGAATTGGCAATCGCCTTCGATCTGCCAATTTTCTTTGTACGATTAGACTTTATTCTTTGCATTGAGCAACATGCCGGAAGCGGGCGTGTAAAAGAACGCCACTCGGCATGACAGCTCGGATCGAATATTCCCCGCCGTCGTGGCCGGGATTTCGGCCAGATCGAGCAAGGGATGTCTTGGTTCACTTGAACACCCCCAGAGGCATCCATGCTTTATGCCAAATTCCAAGCTTTTCGTTTTTCTGCCATTTTGATGCGGGTCAGCGGTTGCGCCCCCAGATGCGAACGTGCCCAGCACCCAACCACCTGAAAATACGTAGACACACACGGCTTTAGGCTATAGCCCGGACGGGGAGTTTTGTCTCCCAACACAACTCAGCATTACGAGTAAACACCTGGAAATTGGCTCAAACAACGACCGCGCGCTTGCGCCCGGCGAAGACTGAAATGCGTCGCTGCCGGGTAAGCAACTGATTTGCTTTGATTTGATGAGTTGGCTCGTAATTGAATGTCGCGAATCGCAATACAGTACTTCGGTACCACAATTGCTGGTGACGTCCGTCACATATTTTGTTAAACTTGTATCGGATGATACATCCCGGTACTGAAAGGTATGGTATCCACCGATCGCAAGCAGCCAACCAACTTGTGATGACGGAATTGCTGCCATCCCCGGAAGAACGGTAAAACGGGTAGCCAACACGCTCCGACCGTAAGGTGGCTAACGGAAATCGAGAAGATTTCCCCAAGCCACAGAGGAGCCTGTCCACGCAAGGTTTTAAATTTTTGCAAATTTGACGATTATTGGGTGTTTACAATCTCGCCATTTGTGTTGCCTGCCTCAGGTTTTTCTTTGCATCGAGCATTGCGCCAGAAGTGGAAGTGTACAAGCGCTGTCTGACTAGCTAGCTCCGGATCGATAACTCCCAGCCATTGCCGTTGATGGCAGGATATCGGCCAATCGCGAAGGTTGTGTGCTCTATATACCACCTACGGAGGCGTTTGTGCGCTTTACGAAATCTTTTCTCATTCTCCTTTTCGCGGCTCTGGCCATGGCCGGAGGCCGCGCGCGCTCCCAAGCGAACGTGACTGAAAACCAAACGGCCTATCTTTATGTTGACGCGCAAAAGGGCTCCGACGGTAATTCCGGAACGAGTTCCTTGCCGCTCAAGACGATCCAGGCCGCGATCAACAAGGCCAACACGAACAATCAGAAGTCGATAGGCACAAAAGTTATTATCAACGCCGGTGTCTATCGTGAGTTCGTAAATGTCCCTGCAATTTCCAAGCAGACCAACGCCACGATGACTCTTCAGGCGGCTACGACAGGCACTGCAGTCATTGCCGGCTCAGATGTTCTTACCGACTGGACTGCGGAGGACGGAAATCCATCCATCTATGCGCATGGCTGGACATACAACTTCGGAGCCTGTGCGGTCCCTGCCGGCTGGTCCGGCAGCTTCGCCACCGTTGCACTGCGGACTGAGATGATTTTTGTCAACAACATACCGCTCACCCAGGTTATGTCGTATGGAGATATGCGCGCCGGAACGTTCTATGTGAACGAAGCATACGACGTGATCCATGTATGGCCGCCGGCAGGCACGAACATGCAGACCGCCGTCGTTGAAGCCGCCGTACGTCCGCAAACCCTGAATGTGCAAGGACGCAGCAACGTGGTTCTTCGGGGAGTCGTTCTCCGTCACGCGGCAACCTGCATCAACAAAAGCGGCGCCACCATCACCAACAGCTCCAATATGCTTATCGACCAGGTCCAGGCAGTCTGGAACAACTGGGCCGGTTTGGCTGTTAGCTCCAGCAGCAATATCACCGTGCAGAATTCAATTGCCAGTTATAACGGCGGTGCCGGCTTTGAAGGCTATGCCGATCAGAACGCGCTCTATAGCTTTAACGAAAGCGACTACAATAACTGGCGCGGAGCCCAGGCTGCTCTGTACGACTGGGGCATGGGCGGCACCAAGCTGATGTTGATGCGCAACACGACCGTGCAGGATCACTTCTCGTACAACAATCAGGCGCAGGGACTGTGGTTCGACACCGACAACAAAAACATCACCATCAACAATGCGACGCTCTCTGGAAACGTCCTGGCCAGCCTGCAGCTTGAGGCAAACGAGGGGCCCATCGCACTGACCAACAGCACACTCTGCTCCAGCGGTGGCGGCGTCAACGTAATCAATACTGAAAAACTCACCATCAAGGACAACACCTTCTACAACAACAGCGGAAGCATCAAGTATCAAGCTGAGATTTTTGTCGCGGGTAATCCTGGAGGAAGGGTCATCAAGGATTGGCAGACCGCTGAGTCCTACGATCTGTTTACTTCCGGCACGGTCATGACCGGCAACACTTTTGAGGATGCCTCCACCGGACAGAATGTGTTTGGAACCTACCTGAGCGGAGACGATTGGGCCGAGTTTGCCAACACGCTCAATTCGAGCGGTAACCGGTGGTACGACCCGCTCACAGCGGCTTCGTTCAAGATACCCAACGGAAAGCTTGTGAAGCTGGCTGGCTGGCAGAGTGCGACTGGCACAGACCTTACTTCGGACTGGGCCCTTCCGCCCGCATCGCCTGCGGCCGCCTGCGCCATACCTGCTCCGTCCTTTGCGGACTTCAGCGTGAACATGGACAGCGAAGCCTATACCATGACTGCCGGAAAAGCGATTGCCACGGTGCGCGTAAACTCCTTCGCATTCGGCCCGGTGGCTCTCCAGGTAAATGGCTTGCCGGCGGGTGTCAGCGCGTCTCTGAGCCAGCAGAATCTGGTCAGCGGCGTGGTGACGCTTACACTCTCGGCCAGCAAAACTGCCAAAGCCCAAAATGTCCCGATCTCGCTCTGGGCCTACGGCAACAGCCGCGTCCATAGCGCGACCTTCTACGTGAAGGTGGTTCCGGCTACTTAAGAAAAAACGCGAGTCCGGGCAGCGCAATGCTGCCCGCGACCACCATCAGCCAGACTGGGCTTGCAGGGAGTTCGATCCTTGCAAGCCATTTCTTTTGTCCGCATCCAACCCGAACGGCATCAAATGGAGTATGTTGTCGAAAGATATGATCTTGCGAATATGCAGCAGCGCCGCGTCTCAACCTGTTCGTTCAGCCCGATTGAGTCGTCAGGATCTTTCTGAAACGGAACGGGCATGAAACTTCTCCTCTCGGCTTATGCGTGCGAGCCAAACAAGGGCTCGGAGCCCGGTGTCGGCTGGAATTGGGCGCAGGCCCTGGTTCGCCGCGGAGATGAGGTCCATGTCATTACCCGCAGCAACAATCGCTCCGGCATTGAAAGCGCACTGCGCGACAGGCATGTGCCCCTCGCCGTTACCTACTACGATCTTCCCCGCTGGGCGCAGGTATGCAAGCACTGGCCCGGCGGAATTTATGTCTACTACCTGCTGTGGCAGATCGGTGCTTACAGGCTGGCGAAGAACCTTCACGCTGCCGAAAAGTTTGATTGCGTTCAGCACGTAACATTTGCCTCTTACCGTCAACCGTCCTTCATGGGCGGCCTGGGCATCCCTTTCATCTTTGGACCGGTCGGCGGCGGAGAGACAATGCCTGCGCAGTTTCGCAGGGGAATTTCGTTCTCCGGCCGCGTGTCCGAAGCCGTTCGCGCTCTCGGCAGCGCTCTCATCCCGTTCGATCCCCTCATGCGGTTCACGTTCTCCCGGGCCTGGATCATCGCATGCACCACCCGTGAAACACTGGACAGGATCCCCCGCCGGTTCCACGCCAAGTGCATCGTGCAGCCCGCCATTGGCATTAATGAATGCGAGATCGTGACGGTTAACACAACGCCGCCCTCCCGGCAGCAATTCCTCTTCATCGGCCGCCTGCTTTATTGGAAGGGCCTGCACTTGATCCTTCGAGCCTTGCCCAAAGTCCTGCAATCCGTTCCGCAGGCTAAGTTGAAAATTATTGGCTCAGGAAGCGATCGCGCATGGTTGCAGGGGATCGCTCGGGATGCGGGAGTTACGGATTCTGTTGAGTGGATCCCTGCAAAACCTCATGACGAAATTTGGCAGGAGTATCGAGAAAGCCTTGCCTTTGTATTTCCCAGTCTCCATGACTCCGGCGGCATGGTCGTTCTGGAAGCGCTCGCAGGGGGCATGCCGGTCATCTGTCTGGATCTTGGAGGACCGGGAGCTATCGTTACGCCATCTTGTGGGATTGTGGTAGAGAGCCGCGAGGAAAGCGAAAACGCCGTGGTCGAAAAGCTGGCCAAGGCAATGATCCTGCTCGCCACAGATTCCGCCTGCCGCGCGCGCTTGTCGGCGAACGCGGTGAATCGCGCGCAGCAGATGACATGGGATGTCGCAGCAGAAAATCTCTATGCGTCTCTTTCCCATCACCTTCAGAACCGAGTGCGGCTCGGCTGAGTGCATTTTGGCCTCGCGTGCGGGCCATTCTCAATTTGGGCCGAGTCCTGGATGCCTTTGGTAGCATCTCAAATATGCGAATATCAACTAAGCTCCTATACTAGAGCGACATAGAACCGTCTGGAATTTATTAAAAGTGTTCCATAAGTATCAAGACTTCGTAGGGAGATTGCTTTCCTCGACCGTTTTTCTTCATATACTCGGAATGCGATCTGTGGTGGCACCGCCGCGCTTGGAAACACTCATTGGCGATTTGCACCCATCAGCAAGTCAACCATGCGCAACATTCGAGAGAATCTCTTCTTCGCTTTCATCTACAATGCCGTCGGGGTACCGCTGGCGGCGGGTGTGCTGTTCCCCGCATTCGGGTTGCTGCTGAACCCAATGATCGCAGCGGCTGCCATGAGCTTCAGTTCGTACCGGTGATAGCCAACGCGCTGAGGCTGCGGGCGATAAAACTATGATCTCCCTACTGCTTTAGAATGTTGTTTCACGAAACGCGAACCGCGTCCTGGATGTCTGCAATGCTTCCCGTCACGTTTCTTCAAAACGGCCGGAATCAACCCTGCGTAGAATCCGTGCGCGCAATGAGGATTTTGGGCGATCTACTAGCCACAAAGTGGCAACTCCGAAGTTGATTGACCCGGCCATCGGGACATTGGAACTGTGCTATGAACTCTTGATCCGAGATATGAATCGCGGCGATACGCGTCTATGGTTTGCCGGTAGCTGAAGTAGACGATAATCAGCAGTCCAACAATCACGGCGCTCACAGGGACGATGTAATGCATGCCTACAAGACCGAGAGGAATAAGCAGCGTTGACGCGGCTTCAGGACCGTATGCGGCAGAACTGAGAGCATTCAGGCCAAAGACCGGAATTCCGGCGACGGGCCGATGTACTCGGCGCGCTCCTCGCTGGTGGCCAGCGGCCTGCCGAATAGAAGTTTCAATATGTGTGAGGAAAGAGCCATGCAATGTTGTCCGGCAACCGCGGAGTTGGGGAAAGGAAGGTCGCCGAAAGCATTGTCTCATGATGGAAGAAAGGAACATTGCTGCCAGACAGCAATGCCCGGCATCTTCACTTCAAATATGCGCGCACAAGATCGATCAGATCCTCAGCCAGGTCCGATGCGATCTGTTCCTTCGATTCCGCAGTGAGATGAAAACGAATGTGATCCTCAAGTACCTCACCCATCAGACCGTTGATGCCACCGTGAACCGCGGCCAGTAACATAAGCTGGGCGCCGCAGTCTTCGTCACCCATCGGCGACCGCTCCACCGCGTCCAACTGCCCGCGAAGCCTGCGTACGCGCTGTAGCAACTTCAGCTTTTCCCGCTCGTGCTGGGACAAGGTACTTCCCCTCCGGAAATTCATAATGCGGGCAGCGTCTATACCCGGTAGGGGCAGTATATGCCGTTCACGGTATTCTCGATTGAGAATAGGGGAATCCACCCAAAGGGGTTCTAATTCACAGCATATAGGTAAAAGGGCTCCTTCCGTCCCTGTCAGGAGACTCGGCGCTGTCAGTTCGGGCAGTTGAAAACCTGCATCGGTGGGCCGCCTCAGTTTAGGCATTGCCGCAAGAGCTATTCGGTCGTCGATTCGATAATCGACCAACTCGGTGTGGAGACATCATCTGGAGAACTATCGCAATCTTGTAAGTCGCGCTTCATAGAACTCTTTGCGTTTTCAACTGCTTTATCCCAAACCTGAAGGCGCCAGTGAACTTCATCTTGTTGGCTACAGCCCAATTCCGAACTCTGGCGCCTTTCTGAGACTAGAATTCCCAATGGATGCGAGTGCCGAAGACCGAGACGGGGCCGCGATCGCGATTGAACGCCGGGTTGGCAACGAACTGGTAATCCATGGTCACGTGAATCTGCTGGGGGAATGTGCGATCGTAGTACGTCTCCAATGCGCGTTCCATGCCATAGTTCAAGTTGCCATCGCCATCCAGGATGCCCGTGCCGCCATCCTTGAGGTATTGCTGGTTCACCTTGGAGATGCCGCTCATCACGAAGGCCAGACCAGCTGAATCGCCGGAGCGCCGCCACGCATCTCCCTTTACGCTTACGCCCAGCGATCCAGAGTGATTGATGTCGGTATACATCCATGCTTCGTTATGGCCGTCATTCCACCCCACGCGAGAAAACACGCCGACGTTCTTCGTGATCTCCTGTTCCGCGTTCATACCGAAGCCATACGTATGGCGGTTGGCGTAAGTCTTGGTGATATCAGCTCCCGGGACCGAGAGCGCTGCCTTGTAGCTGCCGAATTCCCCCTGATGGACAAATGCCAAGGGGCGTAAAGCTCCCGGATGGGCGCCAATGCTGTAGCTGCGCTCGCCTTCGGCCACCATCCCCCAGTCGTGGAAGAATCTGTCGTCGCCAGCGGAGCTCTCACCTGGCCACATCAGGAACTGGCTTTCGGCGGTAAAGCCATTTCTTTGATTCGGCAATTGGAAGAATCCATAGCGCAACGCCCACTTCGGTTTCTCCAACTCGACAGATGCGCCGGTGGTGTAGCCCAGGCTGTCAGCTGGATAATCCCAGGCGATGTTGGCGACGAACGCCCAGTTCATGAATTGCTTGCGCGGATCGTTGGCGTAAGCGTTGCTGTCGAAGATATCCTTCACACTGTATCGTCCGATGGTGAACGTGAGCCGTTCGGTCTTCTGGTTGCCGGCGAGCGTGAGTTGGTCGGAAGGCACGACCTCTTTCTCGCCGCCAAGCCCGATGGTTTGCCGGATGAAGAAGCGCGCGATGTCCGTGTGAGGAGGCCGCGTGCCCACCTTGTACGCTTCTCCGTTCGTAAAGTCGTCAATGCCAAGAGTTCCGTGCAGACCAAAGCCTTGCCACGTCAACAGGTCGACCTGGAATTCGGCGCCGCGCCACAGCCGGTACCCGCCATAGAGATCTAGGGACACGGTCTCGCGGGCCTGGCCAGCGGTGGGCAGGCTATTGGCTCCCGTGTATTTGGCACTCAAGGAAGGATAGCCCTGGCCGATGATAGTGCTTTGCATGTGCCAGTTCCGAGTCTGCCATTGCGTGTCGCCTTGCCCTTCGCTGGCCGGAACGCTTGGAGAATTCTTTCCATCGCACGACACGGCCCCGAGGGTGAAAGAACCGACGGCACAGGGATCCGAATTCTTGACTGACGTTTCGGAAGATTCACTTCCAGTTGGAGCGATCGATTCCTTCAGATCTTCAACCCGATCTGCCGTTGAGCTGTCGAATTGTGCATAGGCCATTGCACTGAACCCAGCCAGCAGGATCGCCGTGCATGCCAAAGCCATGCCTGAAGTACCCATCCATCTCTTCATCTTCTTCTTCTTCTCCGGTGCAGCATGTCCAGACCTTCAGGCCGACACACTACGAGCGTTCTGGGCAGACCCTTATTGGAATCCGCCAGTGTACTCGTGCGCTCGCTTCAATCCGCGAGTCGTTTTTGCGAGGAGCTCATAGGGTATGGAACTCGGTCTCGGGAATTTCTCCGGAGACGAGCCAGCATCGAACAACATGCTTGGTGTTACCGGAGACTGCCTCCGGACAGCGCAGGCTCGCTTTGTACAGGATCGTCCATGGTTACCTCCGCTGATAGTCCTACGGTTGAAACAGATTCGGCGCCCGCAATAATGCGCCCAACAGAACCACAATCATCAGCAACGACAGAACGAGCACAAAGCCCAAAACGGCCTTCTCCGCAGAGGTAGCCCCGTGGCGGCGATTCACCGACGGCGCCTTCTGTACCCGCTCCTCCATTGCTGCGCTTCCGCTCTCGGCGTATCCGTTAGAAAATCTTGTGTACCACACCTGCTAGATCCAGCACGTGATAGCCAAGCATCAGCGTCATCGCAATCAGATAGCCGCGCAACACGGTGAGAGAGATGCGGACCGCCGGAGTCATGGCGATGTGTCCAAGACCCTCGCTGGAGCACTTCTTCTCCGGTACGTCGTTGAGCGGGTGGATCACGCGGAAGTATTCAGGAGTAAATGAATTCTGCATGGTTGCCATGGTTCACCTCATAATTTCAATTGAAAAGATTGGGTAGCATCACCTGTGCGGCCAACAGCAGCGACAGGGCAAAAAGAATCACGATGATGGTCCAGTTGATGACGTTGTTCCAGGGACGGTTCACCCAGCGCTCGCCGAGAAGTTCTTGGTCGTTGAGCAGAAGTTGCAGAAAGATAATGGCCGAGGGCAGGATGAGTCCCGCGAAGACCTGCACGCTGATGATGACCAGTTGCAGCGGCACGTGAGGAATGAGAACAATGGCCGCAGCCGCGCCAACACAAGCGATATAGGTCGCGTAGAAGCCCGGAGCCTCCCACAGCTTCTTGTGTAAGGAGTGCTCCCATCCCTTCACCTCGCCATAGGCCCAGGCACTGGCCAACGAAATGGCCGTAGTACCCAGCACAGCGGCATTGACCATCAGAAGCAGAACGCCGTTGCGGACGAAGTGCCCAAGCATCGGGCCGAGCGCAAGTGCAAGCTGCGCGGGATCTTCAAACGTAATCCCGTGCTGAAAACCGTAGTTGCCCACCAGCATCATCGCTCCGGCGACACACACGGTGAAGATGGAGCCAATAAGCGTATCAAGCCGCGCCCACTTCAGATCTGCGAAGCGCAGCCGTTTCTCTGCCACGCAGCTTTGCTGGAAAAAGAGCTGCCAAGGTGCAATGGTGGTGCCCACGATGGCAATAACCAGAAAAACAAGACTGCTGGTGATGCCCCCCGTCGGCATGGTAGGAAACGCCGTGTTACTCGCAACAGCGGCCCAGTCGGGATGGACAAGATAAGCCAGCACGAACCAGGTCAGATCCATCAGGCAGAGACCGATGACGATTCGTTCCCAACGCAGATAGCTGCCCGTCACTACCATGAGCGTCAGCCCCAGCGCCGCTATCGGAACCGAGATGTAGGGGCTGACTCCCATCGCGCTGAGGGCCAGCGAGATGGCTGCGAACTCGGTAATCAAGGTAAGAAAGTTGACCAGGAGCAAATCGAAGAGCGAAAAATGGCCCCACCATTTGCCAAAACGCTCGTAGATCATGGCTGCGTGGCCCTTGCCGGTGGCGATGCCCAGGCGAGCTACCATCTCCTGCACAAAGTAGCAAATGGGCAGCAGCACAATCAGAATCCAGAGCAGATGAAGGCCGTACTGGCCGCCCGCCTGCATATAGGTGGAGACCGCGCCGGCATCGTTGTCTGCCTCCATTACGATCAGGCCAGGGCCGAAGACCATGAGAAACGTAAGCAGATGCTTCTGCCAGGTGTGGCGCACCATAACCCCTTTAGGAGTCGTGACGGTGTCGAGTTTGGGTTCGGCTACGCGCACAGATGCATCCCCATTTCTCCAGAGTTGAAGTTCACGGCGGAAGCGCTTGGTGTCCCAGCAGCGATCCAGACACGTGCCAAGGGCATCTTGGCGTCGCCGGTTGCCACCCATACGCAGTTCAAGCGAACGGTCTTCTCGACCAGATGCAGCTTGTTCTTCATGGTTCCTCCTCGCTGAATTCAAGCGTGCGTTCTGGCTCGGGTGCGCGCAATGGCGCACTCCAGGGGACAGAGGATGAATTCAAGGTTCGGGAGGTGTGACCGGACGTTCTCGATTACCGGCTCACGCGCTCAATTCACAGGTCGTATCCCGTGAAGAGCGGTGAGGGAATCGTCTCAAGCCAAGCTAAAGGCGGTTTCCAGAGCGCACATCACGGCACAGAATAGAACTCCCAGTACTCGGAGGTTCCTTTGCGGTTTCGATGCTCATGGTTTGCTTTGTTTCTCCTGCGAGCGAAGTCCTGCCCGCATTTCCTTTTTACCATACCCTGATAGGGTATGGTCAAGTGCAAAATGCCAGATTTCAAGAAAAATCAGATGCATCGTTATCGTGCGATTCTGATTACAAGCAAGCCGAGGCCATTGAGTTCCCTTAACCGCAGGAGGCTGATCCGGTCAGCGAGTCTGGGAGTCTGCTCTGTCAGCCTCTTCAGAAACCTCTACCGTTGCCACGCCGAACGATCGAGCGCATCGCCGCCTTCCACCCCCGCGACCAAGACCTGTCTCTGGTCTGGGGGCCCGGCGTTGGTCTCCAGCGTGGTGGCATCGAGGCCGATGCGCTTGCCCTGCAATAAGCCCTGGTCGGCCAGCAAATCCAGCACCCAGAAAAATACCTGTCGATGCCTCTCCACGTCGATCAGACGCCGGGTGCGGGAGATGGTCGAGTGATCGGGCGTGTCCTCATCCAGCGCGATCGAGAGAAAGCGCCCTAGCCTGAGCGAGTCCTTCAAGCGCCAGGCGATGCCGCGCTCCGCCTCGATGCCCTCGAAGTACCCGATCATCAGCGAGCGGAAATAGATGTCCGGCGTCAGCCCCGGACGGCCCACCTTATCGGCATAGAACCGGGCGCATTTCTCCTCGACAAAGGCGTCGAAGCCCTCGTCCTCGAGCACCTCGTTCAGACGAACATAGAAAGGATGGCCCGGACCAACAGCCATATCCGCGGACGCCACCCACAAATCCTCTTGCCACTCCCGACTCTTGAGCGTGTCCATCGACATATCTCACTTTTATCGATAATCACTGTGAAAACTAACGGGATCTGACAGCGCGGAAACACGGACTTTCACCACGGGCTGTTATGCCAACCTGTTTGGACGCTCCTCGTCTACCGTCTGCCAGCGTCACCCCACACGAATAGCGACGCGGGACGGCACGGGCTCGGCTTCTAATCGAAAGAAATCAGTCCAATCATTGTATGCAGGCGTGAGATGACGATTTGTTCACATTGACCGGCTGCGGCTACCATTTTGGCCTTTGTACCAGTCAGATTGTGCATGAAGCTGTTGATCGATTTCATCAAGGAGTACTTTATGAGGACGGGCATTTTCTCGCGCTTGGGATCAATCGTCCCACGCATTATTCGGAATGTCCTGTACTCCGCCCCAACTGTTTGGGCCTTGATGTTGCCCATTAATCTGGTAGCGCAACAGACCACCTCGGCTATCAACTCTCGCCTCCTCACTGGCAGCGCAGCAAAGTCCGATGCGACTCCTTCAAATACAGTGATGCAATCGCCTGTCGCTTTGCCAGCATCGTCTGCGAATACTGCCGTTGATGCGAGTTCACTGAGCAGTGCGAACGCATACGCTGAGACACCCGAAGCTGCGCAGCTGCCCCCGCCAGACGCGCCAGATCCGCAAAAGGTACCCGATGACCAGCGCGCACATCAAACAAAACGCATTCTCGGAGTCATGCCTAACTTTCGAGCCGTAAGCACCGACGTAAATTTGCCAGCTCAATCGGTCAAGGAAAAGTTCATCACCGCTTCGGAGGATTCCTTCGATTACTCTTCAATCTTTATCCCAGCAATGCTTGCTGGTTACTCGATGGCGACAAATGCAACTCCTGAATTTCATCAAGGCGCAGCGGGATACGGCCGCTATTTCTGGCATGCCGCCGTCGATCAAACGAGTGAGAATTATATGGTGGAATTCGTCGTTCCCGTCATGACGCATGAAGACACGCGGTACTACACATTGGGTAAGGGCGGATTCCTGAAGCGAACTGGATATGCCTTAAGCCGCGTCGCTATCACCCGATCCGACTCTGGAAGTGAGGTTTTCAATGTGAGTGAGGTCGTCGGATCGGGAGCTTCTGCAGGCCTGTCAAGTCTCTACTATCCCTCCCGTGAACGCAGCTTTGCCAACACAGGCACACAGTGGGGACTGGACATCGGAATCGATGCGGCTGCTTTTATCTTCAAAGAGTTTTGGCCCGACATCAATCATCGCCTCTTCAATGGGAACAGCCATTTCAATCGCTCCCCACCTTAGATTGAGTGACATTCGAATCGAGTAGCGATTCCCAGCGGAGAATCAATGCACATGGCTTGGAAACAGCCTTAGCATTTATCTTTTCAATACAGCTCAAGAGCTGTAGAATCCTGGCACAGCGGAGGCTGATCGAGAATATGAATATTCGCGCTGGAAGAACAACTTGGATGCGGGTAATTTCTCTTTGCTGCTCTCTTATATCGGTTCCGCTGTCGTGTATTGCACAGACGCAGAGTACGGCGGCAATACTGCCTGGTACTCCAGCGATGGCGACAGCTCCTTCGTCCGAGAGTGTCGATCTGCCTTCCGCTCCAGAACCAAACGATCAGATGGCGCAGACCGGGGGAGCAGGCCAGTCTACACAGACAGATCAACAGCAGCCGAGCCAGCCGAATCAACAGGAGCAGACGAAGCCAGGCAATGCACCTTCCTTGGGAGACTTGGGGTTCACTCCGCAACAGACACAGGCGGATGCGCAGATGCAGGCGATGCTCAACAAGCGAACGCATATGCTGAAGGTTCATCAAACCCTAGGTTTGATTACAGCGATTCCGATGGCCGCGACTCTGATTACCGGACCGCAGGCGAAAGCCAAAGGCAAAAACGGCCAACCGATTACAGAGCCGACCGCAGCGAACCTGGACTTGCATATTGCTCTAGGCGGACTGACTACGGGCATGTATTTCACTACCGCTTATTATTCCATCTTCGCCCCAAAGATACCTGGGGTGAAACCCAAAGGAGCCATTCGACTGCACCGGGATTTGGAGTGGATACACGGTCCCGGCATGATCCTGACGCCCCTCTTGGGAATCATGGCTTACAAACAAGAGAACGCTGGAGAGAAGGTTCATGGAATCGCGTCCTATCATGGGACGGCTGCGTATGTAACAGCCGCAGCATACGGCGCATCAATTGTCACCGTGTCATGGCCGATTCATTGGAAGTTTTGGGGAAAACAATGAAGAAGATAATCCTGATTGCTTTTGTGCTTGTCGCGCTTCCTGTGTTTGCGCAAACTGATGCCCAATTGGTTTTAGAGCAATCGACCCTCACCTATCACATGTCCCACCCGATGCATGAGGTGAACGGCGTCAGTCATGAGGCAAAAGGCAAGGGCGTTTGCCACGCTGGACAATGCGATTTCCTGATTGCCGCGCCGGTCAAGTCCTTCGATTCAGGCGATAGCAATCGCGATCTTCACATGGTGGAGGCAACACGCGGCGCGCAGTTTCCCATGGTCCTCGTGCGCACACGATTTGCCGAAGCCGTGACCACGGCGCCGATCATTTATGTAGATTTGGAGGTCCAGTTTGCCGGCCAGACAGCCCACTATAACCATGTGCCCTTTCAACGGATATCCCAAGGCAATAAGGTTCAGATCTCTGGAACAGTCCCAGCAACGTGTTCCGATTTCAAGATCGATCGCCCTTCGTTCCTGACAGTACCGATCAAGAATGATATTCCGGTGCGGGTAGAGATGACATGGCGGTCAATGTGAGCGCGGGCATCACATACATCTGCCCCCGATGTCCCCGTTTGAGGCAGAATATTGAAACTCACAACTGCTGCCGTACTCTTAATTGCGCTTCAGCAGGTCGTCGTTTGCGCGCATCTTTCTGCTCAGGCAGGTCAGCCTGTCTCCGCGACACAGGCAGTCAACCAGATGCTGCAGGCCGAAGCAACTGCTTGGAGAAGCCGCCAGCACTTCCTGTATCGGAACCAAGAACGATCGAACCGCACAAACGGGCGACTCTGGGATGAGCTGGTGGTCGAGACATCGGATGGATCGATGCAGCGCCTTATTTCAGAAGACAGAAAGCCTTTATCCAGCGGCCAAAGCAAGTCCGAAGATGAACGCATTACTTATCTGGAAAATCACCCGACCGAATTTCGTCGGATAACTCAAAGGCGTAAAGATGATGAAGCACGAATACCGGCGCTATTAAGAGATATCCCAAATATCTTTCTATTCGCGATTCTCGGCTCCGAGGGTGACTATATCCGCATCGCCTTTCAGCCGAATCCTTTGTTTCATGAGGAGAGCTATCAGGATCGCGTGGTTCACGCAATGGCAGGTGTGTTGATCATCCATTTGCCGGACATGCGACTATGCAAGCTTGATGCGCACATCGAACATAAGGTGGAGTTTGGCTTTGGCATTTTTGGCGTGCTTCGCGAGATCAGCTTGTCCCTCGTGCGCGGAGAAGTTTCTACCGGCCAGTGGACAACGACAAAGCTCAGCGTTCATCTGGATGGAAGCGTCCTGCTCCTAAAATCCATCTCCAGGGATGTGGACTCCTCGCGTCACGACTTCAACTTGGTTCCTCCTGACTTGAATGTGGCGGAGGCAGCAGCAATTGTCCGCTCAAATTCGTTTTAGGGTCGCTCTGGGGAGACGCTTGATCTCCTGTTTGCGCTGGAGGAGGAACGATTACATAGCCCAAAACGACCCAGACCAGCACGGGATCTCGATAGAGACAGCTATGGTAATCAGTTCCCATCACAGTTTTTTGCCAGATCTGCGTCTCCTAAAATGGCGAGAGCCGCCAGGGACGTTCCATTCTTCTCACCGAATATTATCGGGGGACACCCATACCACCGTGATGGCTTACGCTGCGAAGCTTCAGTCGCTTAGTTACCGATCACAAGTATCTGGAAAGAACCTGGGATCATCGGAGGGCGAGGACCGCGCATCCAGGCCGGAACGCCCGATGGTGGAGCGGCAGACGGCGGACTGCCAGCAGGCGTTGTCAAACTCGCTGCCTGGGCCGGAGCGACCGGGGCAGAAGGGACCGGGCCATACTCGGCCGTGATCGTCAATATCTGGTTGGTCTTGGCATCCAAGGTCAACGTCTTGGCACGCGCCGGCGTGGCAATAGTCTGCTCAACAGTGAAACTGGTGGGTGAGTTCTCCTTGACAACCGTAAGTGTGCCATCTCCCTGCGAACTGAAGGCCTCCATCGTCGCCGGGTTAAATGTAGCTCCATCCGATCCGTTGCCGATGGGCAGATCGGTAATGATATGCCCATCCGCGGCCGACAGTACGATCATGTTCATCTTGTCGCGGCACGAGGCAAAGAGAATGTTGTTCTTCGCGTCCAGGGCAAGGCCAGCGCATCCTCCGCCCTTGCTTGAGATGTCGTACCTGCCGATCATCTTCATCGTGTTCGCGTCGATGACCGCGATGGCGGCCTTGTCTTCGATATCCACATAGATCTTGCCGTGGCCGTCGCTCGCTGCCTGCTCCGGTGCGCCGCCAATGTCGATGGTGCTGAGGATCGAGCCATCTTTATCGTCGAGAACGGTAATATTTGGCTCCGAGTGGCTGAGTATGTAGAAGTGGTGATTGTAGGCGTCATTGAGGTAGCCGTCCGGATTGCCCTCCACGCCGATCTTCTTCAAAATCGCAAAGGTCTTCGAATCGAACATCGTCACCGGCTTCGAGGTTGCGAATCCGTGCCCCGTCGCGGTGTCGACCGCTCCGCCGTGCGCGCTCACGCCCGGTATATCTCCCACCTGTACCAGCGTGTCGAGGTTATAGACGCCGATGTGCCCCGCCGGACCAGACCGGGCAACATACAGGTTGCGGCCGTCAGGGTCGGCAGTGACGTAATCGAATCCGCCCTCGCCTCCAACCAGTTGAATCTTGAGTACCTTGTACGGACCGCTGTCCTGAGCGTGGGCGAGGCCCACAAACGAAAGCGTAACGGCGAGTGCTGCAACGACGAGCGGTTTACAAGTCATGATGCTATCTCCAGATTGGGGCTTACCGGCGAACCGGACCGTTTGAGCGTAGGACTGAATCCACATCTTCTCGAATCCGAGCATACACGCTGCAACTTGAAGGTGGGTGAATGCGGGCCCGGAAAGTCTGAGGAATCTGATGCTGCGTGATTCTCCGCGGGTGCACCTTCCGATTACGCTGCCAAATGTTCTGCGGTTATGGTGAGCCGTTACCCGACCCGGAGTTAGCCAACGAGGATTGTTTCAGCATGGTCGGCGAACCACGTCTTGGATGTCTGCAATGCTTCCCGTCACGTTTCTTCAAGACGGCCGGAATCAACCCTGCGTACCAGAAAACTGCGTCTTTACCCTGGGCCGTAAATTCATCCCTTGCCAAGTGACAAATTGAGCATGGCCAGTTGATTCGGAAGGCTACAACGCAATCTGTTGCAATCCGCCATCACAATTCAACCAATAATGACGGATTGATAGAATGTCAACGCGGACGCCAGTTGATCCTCGCGCCGTACCCCAGAGTCCCCGCCACACATTTGACGAGTTCAAAGAACCGTGATCACGGATTGCTGACCACAAAGATCACGAGAATTGCGGACAATTCAACTGGTGACCCTGCAATACGCCGAAAAGCGGACTCATAATAGGTAGAAGGTTAGGCCCACGCTAGGCTTGATTCATTCTCACAGCCTAATCAGATCGTACTGATCATTGCCCATCTGCAAAGTCTTCATGTATTCAAGCTGGTGCAATCCGCTGCGCGACTCGATACGTTCCATCATGTCATGTCGTTGCAGTTCAGGCTGTGCGTAGATCAGATCAATGGAGGCCTTGTCGATGGCTAGAATATCTCGTGAACCGAGAATGCCGATGTCGTTGCAAGTCGGTTTAACTCCGTGCGGGTCGCAATCGCAGTCCACGGAGATATTCTTCAGGACATTGATATAGGTGATGTGCGAACCGAAATGTTCGGTGGTCCCTTTGCCTGATTCGACCATACGCTCCAGAAAAAGCGTTCCTTTGGGCCATCCATCGCCGTGGATCTGCCGCTTGCCCACCTGTCCGGACGCACAACCAATGCCGATGTTTTTGAGGGACCCGCCAAAACCTCCCATTGTATGGCCCTTCAAATGTGTGTAGACGAGGAGGGAATCGTAGTTCAAAAGATTTTTACCCACGGCAATCTCAGTGAGATGTACACCCGGGGTAAATGGGTGTTCCGTCAACGTGGGTGATGAGTACTTATCAAGAAAGTCGCGCATTCCCGGAATCGGGAGCATCGCATCGCCGTCGGCGTCCATGATGTCGACTGGGCAGAAACTGAATCCATTGGTTTTCAGCGTCTCCCGGTGAGTTGCCGTGTTTTGCCTCGGGCTTGGATAGAGGACGTTACATTCCACGATGGTACTGTTTGGAATCTGAGCCTGCAAACCCCTGATAAGCTCGACGGGAAGAAGGTTAGGCCCATCAGGTTCGCCACTGTGCAGCTTGATAGCGATCTTTCCGGTCATGCCCTCGTTGATTTTGGCGTAGATCTTCAGCAATCCGCTGACGCTTATATCTTTTGTAAAATACACCGGAGATTTATTCTTTTCCGCATCGTCGCTTGCTGTATTGGTCGAGTCGATTTCGGCATCACCGCTCAACGTGATCGCTGTACTCTTCAGAAAAGTGCGATGCGACATTTGGTTCTTCATGTTTGTGTCCTTTCAGTAATGGATTAGTTTGAGAACTTATGCCAAGCTCAACGGCCAGTCAGCTTTTCCATGGCTTCCGAATACCTGTTTGAGAGATGCCATATCGATGGAGAAACGGTATTCCACATTGGACTTCACTATTCTTTCCAATGCTTGCTCGGTTTTCTGTATAGGAATGCTCACGAAGTCTGCGGTGATGTTGTGCTGACTGCAGAAGTCATAATCCGCCGTATTGGGCGGCGGAGTTGACCTGCAAGGGAGATTCTCCGGTCTTACTCCGCTGGTGATCAGTTACAGCATTTTCGATTCTGCTCTTTACAGGAACCGGAAAGCTGAGTGGCTTTTTCCTGACCGGGCCCCCCGCGGACGGGTCTTGGTCCGTGGGGTGGAAGTAAAAGCCACCTTGTATGCCGCCGTAATGTCAATATGTGAATCGAAAATGCTCTAGTAGCAGTCCGACCCGCCGCCTAGAGTTACGGTTGGGATGAACTGCCGCAAACTTGCTAACTCGCGATTTCCGCGAAGCAGAAGCTGACTTGCTGATTTTGTTTACAACCCGTCTCATCTAGCAATTTTATTCATGAAGAGATGAAAGAACGGTAGACGCGCGCGCCGGTGCCGTGGGCAGGCCGGAGGCGGTGGGGAGAATCGCACGATAGCTAGCATCCAGCACTGGGCTCAGGAGCAGGATGGCCGCAATGCGGCGGACAACCTGTGCGAAGTACGCGGCCTCTTCAGCGTGAAGAGCGCGGTGAAGCAGGGGCGAACTTGGCTCCTCGGTAAATTCGCAGTAGCTGAGCCACTTCTTGAGAACCTGATAACCGCCGAGGATGCCTGAACACCAGCAACTACCGGTTCAGGGTTCTCAGGCCGCTTGCGGAGAAGCTGGGAATCGGAAGACTCAACTTCCAGATGCTGCGCCGGACGATGGCAACTCAGGCGCAGGGCATGGGCTCGATCAAGGACATTCAGGCGCACCTGCGGCACGCCAAGGCCGACACCACGGCCAACGAATATATGCAGTCGCTGCCAGAAAGTGTGCGAGAAATGGTCGGATCTGTGTACCAGATGTTGGCGAAAGGAGGGGAGGCGAAAAAGCCTTTTGAAGAAATGCCCGAAACGCCACAAACTTTATTCGGTGACCGCCTGTAAGCTATTGATTCTATGGTGGGCGCTGCAGGATTCGAACCTGCGACTTCCACCGTGTGAAGGTGGCACTCTACCGCTGAGTTAAGCGCCCCTCGGAGGGCCGGCGCAAGGCGCGCCAGCGGGGCATTCCGTAGTTTAGAGTAACACCAGTGGGGCCTTGCGGCCAACCCCTGCGGTCATCGTTTGGGCAGACCGTCCCCAGGCAAGTCAGGAATGCGCAGGAGAGAACAGTCAATCCAGCACGCCTACGGCTTCCCCCCCGACGGGGAAGCGGCGTTGCGCCCTGTCCTGGGCGTGGGAACACCAGGGTTCCCGCCAGCGGGTATGGCCTTCAAGGCGGCCCAGCCGGACGATGGCAGGCCCGGACCGCCCGAAACTCCTGCGGAAGATGAAGATTTCGACACCGAAACTTCTTTTCCCGAGCAGGATTCCGCGCAACCTTCCCTAGCGGATGGTGTTCCAGAGGATATGGCAACCATGGTCCTGGACAACACGGCCCTGGGAGCGGGAACTGGATTGCGGCCCAACGAGCGTCCGGCCGCGATCAACGGAGTGGATCCCGCCAGCGACGCCGCAATCATGCTGCGCGTGGCGGCGGGCGACGAAGCGGGATTCAACTACCTGGTTGGAAAGTTTCATCGCCCGATCATTCACTTTCTTTTCAGGATGGTGCAGAATCAGGCGGTTGCCGAAGAACTGGCGCAGGAGGTGTTTCTGCGCGTTTACCGCTCGCGCGAGAGCTACCGGGCCGAAGCCAAGTTCACCACCTGGCTCTACCGCATCGCGACCAACTTGGCGGTGAACCACGCACGCGACACCCGCCATGAGCGGGCGTCGAAAAGCGTCTATCTGGACGCTGCGGACGAAGAGACCGGCACGACGCCGGACGTGGCCGACGATGAGCCGACCGTGGAACAGCATCTTTTGCGCGAAGAGCGGATGGCGGCGATCCGCAAGCACGTGGTGGCCCTGCCGGAGCGGCAGCGGATGGCGGTACTGATGCACAAGTACCAAGGAATGGATTACCGGCAGATCGGAGAGGTGCTGAAACTGAGCGAGTCGGCGACCAAGTCGCTGCTCTTTCGCGCCTACCAGACGCTGCGGGACAAGTTGAAGGATTTTGTGTAAGCAATGAAAGCCGGGCTCGACCGGCGGGGAGTGGGGTGGTTGCGATGGAACGGACCAGGAACAATTGCGCTGGGATGGGCGGGAAGCTGGCAGATTTGCTTCTCGATCCGGTTGAGACGCCTGCCAAGGTTCAGACTCATGTTGCCGGCTGTGCGGATTGCAGCCGGGAACTCGAGGAGTTGCACTCCACCATGGCCCTGCTGGACACCTGGGAGAGCCCGGAGCCGACCCCCTATTTTCTGACCCGATTGCATGCGCGGCTGCGGGAAGAGCGGGATGCCGAGCCGGCCAGCTGGTTCGAGCGCCTTCGCTCCCGCCTGGTCTACGGGCCGGCTGCCCATGTGCGTCCGCTGGCGGCGATGGCGCTTACCATCATGCTGCTGGTGGGGGGCGGAACTTATCTGGGCATCACCGACTGGAATCAGCCCGCGCCAGTTCCGGGACAGACTGCCGTAGTGCATGATCTGCAGACCATGGACAACAATGCCCAACTGCTGAGCCAGTTGGAAGATCTCTCGGCAAACAACGACAACGGAAATTAGCAGCAGGAACCCAAAAAACGTAGAGACGGGACGGAGAAAGACTAGTGATCGGGGGACACAATGCGGAACGGATGGGCCGCGCGGCTCTAGCCGTGGCGATTCTGATGCTCTGTGTGCCCGCAGGTTGGGCACGGGGCCAGCGCAACAGCGCTCCCGCGGCTCGTCCCGCCCCGGCGCCGCGCGCTTCAGCGCCCGGATCTCAACCAGCCCGGCCCCAACCGGCGAGGCCTCAGGTTCAGAATCGGCCTGCACCGCAACCCCAGGGCAGACCGAATGCCGGCCCACAGGCATACCCCGGCCGGCCAATGACGGGCTACCCTGCGCCTTACCCCCGGTCGAACTATCCCAGTCCCGCTTACCGGAATCCCACCAATCAGGTGCGCCCTTATTCGTCTCCGGCCTACTCACGCCCCACGTATCCAGGCGCGGCGCAGCACGGCTACGCACAGCCCGGTCGGGTACAGCCGAACTATGTGCAGCCCAACACCGCGCCCCCAGGACACTTGGGCGACTGGCTCAATCAGCATCGCAATCTTCCCACGCAGGAGCAGGAGCGGATGCTGCGCGGCGACCCCAGCTTCAACCGGCTTTCCCAGGGCGAGCAGCAGAAGCTGGCCGATCGCCTGCACCAGGTCAACCAGATGCCCGAAGACCAGCGGCAGCGCTGGCTGGCCCGCAACGAGATGATCGAGCGCCTCTCGCCCCAGGACCGCATGAGCGTCAATCTCTCCGGACACCGCTTTGCCGCCCTGCCCGCCGATCGCCAGACCATCATGAAAGGCGCCTTCCGCGATCTGCGTTCCGTTCCGCCGGAGCAGCGCCAGACGGTGCTCAACTCCGCCCGCTACCAGGGCGCCTTCAGCCCCGAGGAGCGCGGGATTCTGTCCGACATGCTGCGCGTGGAGCCTTACCAGCCGCTGCGCTAAGCGCGCTGGTTCAGCACAGGGCCACAACCTCAATGCCCGTAGGAGCGGCGTCCCTGAGGCTAAGCTACAATGGAAGATGGGCCAAGGCCAGAATTCATTGCGCACTGAGCGCAAATACAGCAAGGAGCTTTAAATCTTATGGCGATTCCCGCCACTCATTTGCGTCCGGGCATGATCATCAAGCATAACGACCAACTGCACCTGGTCTTCAAGGTGGAACACCGCACGCCCGGCAACCTGCGCGCCTTTATCCAGGCCAAGCTGCGCAACCTCAAGACGGGTGGCATGTTCGAGCATCGCTTCCGCTCCGCCGACTCCATCGAGAAGGTGGTGGTGGACGAGGTTTCCATGGAGTTTCTCTACGCCGACGGCGACGACTACTACTTCATGAACCCGGTGGACTTCGAGCAGACCGTGCTGAAGGGCTCCACGCTCGGCGACGCGGTCGAATACCTGACGCCCAATCTGCAAATCAAGGTCAGCTATCACGATGGACAGGCTGTGGGCGTCGATCTGCCCGCGGCGGTCGAACTGACGGTCGTCGAAACCGAGCCCGGCATGAAGTCGGCCACCGCTTCCAGCGTCACCAAACCGGCCAAGACTGAAACCGGCCTGGTGGTCCAGGTTCCGCCGTTCATCAACGAAGGCGAAAAGATCCGCGTGGACACCAGCGAAGGCACCTACCTGAGCCGGGCATAGAGCAAATTCGCAGTTGGTGCAGAGTGGCTTTTGCGGCATGGCTTCAGCCGTGCCGCAAAAGCCACAGAATCAGCAGGTCCTTACAGGCCCCGCTGATTCTGCAGGGTTTATGTACGGGCTGAAGCCCGTACCCTTCACCGAGATGAGACTTTCCGCAGCCTGTTTAACCACTCTCAGGCCTTTGGAGCCGTGGCTCTTTCGGCGATCAGCACGGGGATTCCGTCCACCACCGGATAGGCGCGTCCGCAGGCTGTGCAGACCAGACTGGATGCTTCCGCGCAAAGGCTGCCCAGGCAGGCCGGGCAGGCCAACAGGCCCGCCATGGACGGCTCGAATGCGGAAGAAAATGGTTTGGAATCGCCTGCCATGCGGCCCTACTGGACTGGGGCGTCCGGGGTTGCCGCGGCAGCCGGAGCAGTCGCATGGGAAGCAGGCTTGGGGCGGCGCGCCAACTCGGCTTCGATGCGCTGGTTGGTTCCCGCTTTGGCAAACTCGTAGGCCACGCGGATTCCGTTGAAGATCGCGATGTCGTTTGAAGAGCCGTGGCCGATGATGCAGATGCCGCGCACGCCCATCAGCGGCGCTCCGCCGTACTCGGTATAGTCCAGGCGGCGGCGGAAATCGTTGAAGGCCCGGCGCGAGAGCAGCGCTCCCACCTGGGCGGTCACGGTCTGGTTCAGCGACTCCCGCAGCACATCGCGGACAAAGCGGCCGATGCCCTCGCTGGTCTTCAGTGCAACATTGCCCACAAAGCCGTCGCAGACAATCACGTCGGCGTGGCCGTTGAAGATGTCGCGGCCCTCGACGTTGCCAATGAAGTTGATGGGCAGCGCCTTGAGCAGCGGGAAGGCCTCGCGGGTCAGTTCGTTGCCTTTGGATTCTTCCTCGCCAATGGAAAGCAGGCCCACGCGCGGCTTTTCGATCTTGAGCACGCTGCGGGCATACATTTCGCCCATCACGGCGAATTGTTCTAGGTTGTGCGCCTTGCAATCCACGTTGGCGCCCACGTCCAGCAGCACGCACGGATTGCCTTTGGAGGTCGGCATGGGCGTGGCCAGAGCGGGCCGGTCGACGCCGGGCATCGCGCCCAGCACCATCTTGGCCGTGGCCATGGCGGCGCCGGTGTTGCCGGCGGTCACAAAGCCGGCAGCCTTGCCGTCGTGCACCAGCTTCAGGCCGACGCGCAACGAGCTGTCGCGCTTGGAACGCACCGCGGCAACCGCCTTCTCGTCCATGCCGATGCGTTCCGAGGCATGGTCGATGACAATGGGCAGGTCTTCGTTCTCGAGGAGTTCGTCCAGAAGATCGCGAAGCTCCGCCTCCGGCCCAACCAGGTGGACGCGAACAGGCAGAGCCCGGCAGGCGAGGATCGCCCCCCGGATCTCAGGCTCTGGAGCCTTGTCGGAACCTACAGCATCTAGCGCGATGTCGATGAGCATGGCGCCGGGCCTAGCTATTGGCTTCCTTGACGTCGATCACGGCGCGGCCCTTGTACGTGCCGCACTTGGGGCACGCGTGATGAGGCAGCTTCTTCTCCTGGCAGTTGGGGCACACGGAAACACCCGTAGCGGTCAAAAAGTCGTGAGAACGGCGGAGGGCGGTACGGCGCGTCGAATGGCGCCTTTTCGGATTCGGCATGACAAATTCCTTTCGTGCTTGGTCCCGATCCCCGGTCCCGGCGGCTTCAAGCCATACGAGACCTGGGCTGGCTTGCAGCCCGGGCTTCAGCACCTTCAATTTCTTTTGGGGCTGATTTCCTTCGACTCAATCTTGCTGCGGAGTCCGGACAGCGCTTCCCAACGGGGGTCGCTGGGACCCACTTCGCAGTCGCACTGCCGGCTGTTGCGATTCTCACCGCAGCGCGGACAAAGTCCCTTGCAGTCGGGCTTGCAGAGCGTTCTGACCGGCAGGGACAAAAGCACCTGCTCACGCAGCACATCTTCAAGCGACAGACTGTCTCTCTGATAATAACCGATTTCCGTCTCGGGCGCAGTAATCGACCGTTCCGTGGCCTCGGAATCCGCCGCGGCAGGACGGAAGATCAGGTCGAACTCGGCCGCCAGCGGAATCAGCACCGGCTCGACGCAGCGGGCGCAGGGAACCTGGAAATTGCCCGAAAAATTCCCCTTGAGCCGGATATCGGCCACAATATCCTTGGGCCCGCGGTGCTCGTGCAGCACCTCTGCCCGGCCCGCGGACGCCAGGTTGCCCTCCTGCGCGGCCTCTTCGCCAAAATCGATCGCTCCCGGAGCCATTTCCAGCTCGAAGTCGACCGGTTCCCGCTCCAGCTCGTTTACCTTGAAGTCCATGCATTGAGCCTACGGCGCGCGCACGGGGGAGTCAATGCGCCAGGGGCTCGATGCGGAAAGCTAAAATGGCAAGGCGGGCGCAGTTTTCCATCCCTTGCCCCGCTGCGAGCGAAAATGACCGAGAAAGCGACCGCTTCTTCCCTCCACATCCGTCCGGCAACCGAGGCAGACATTCCGCGCCTGGTCCGGATGGTCAACTCCGCCTTCTCCGTCGAGACATTTCTGGAGGGAACCCGGACCGACGAACCGCGTCTGGCGGCCACCATGAGCAAGGGCAAGGTTCTGGTGGCCGAAGACGCAGAAGGCCAGCCGCTGGGGTGCATCTATTTCGAGGTGCGCGGCGCACGCGGCTATATGGGCATGCTGGCCGTGGATCCTGCGCGCCAGGGACAGGGCATGGGCGGCCTGCTGGTGGGGGCGGCCGAAGAGGAGCTGCGCCGCGCGCGTTGCCAGGACGTGGACATCTGCGTCCTCAGCCTGCGCCCCGAACTGCTGCCTCTTTATCGCCGCTTCGGGTTTGTGGAGAGCGGCACAGAGGAGTTCAGTTACGGTCGCACCTTCCGCGAGCCGGTCGAGTGCCATTTGGTCGTGATGTCGAAGGCGCTGTAAGCGCAATTACCGTTCGCGCGACCCTTCCGCCGAGACTGCCCTCTCCTCCGGCGCATGCAAATACCGGCTGGCGAAATCGAGGAAGGCGGGCCAGTTCGGCGCGGGCGTGTGGCCTCCCGAGTGCTGGCGGAAGGCCAGATCGCCCGCGATCAGCGTAGTCTCGAGGAGCGGAAACTCCGTGGTCCCCAAGTCCTTCTTGCCCAGCAGCCGGTAGACCGGCCCCGCTGCCACTTCCGCCAGAAACATGCCGCGCGGATCGGCCCACGCGTCGCCTCCGGGGTTGGCGTAGCCGTCTCCCGTACTGGCGCCGCCGCCGATAAACACCGGGCGCGGCGCGCACAAGGCTATCAGTTCGTGGTTGTCGATCGGCAGATCGCCCGGAGTCAGCGGCCCTCCATACTTCAGGAAGTTCCCATCCATCCAGTGATAAAGGGAGGGCGAGGTCAGGTTGGAGATCTGCTCGCCGAAGATGTGCCGGTAGAGCTTGGCGCCGCCCTCGCCGGAGGAACTCACGTAGGCGATGGCGAAGCGCGGATCATAGGCCAAAGTCACCAGCGCAGCCTTGCCAAACCGGGAGTGTCCCACCAAACCCACCTGCCGCGCATCGACCGCCTGGTCCGTCTCGAAGTAGTCCAGAGCCCGGCTGGCGCCCCAGGCCCAGGCGCGCAGCGCACCCCAGTCGTCCAGCGTACGCGGCTGTCCCTTGTTCACTAAGCCAATGATTCCCTCGGTCAGGCCGGAGCCGTCATCCGCCTGATAGCTGGTGGGGCTCAACACCGCGAAGCCCCAGCCTCTGGCCAACACCGGCTGCCATTTGACCCCATAACTGCCGGGAGCGCCAGGAATCGCCTTCGGCGTCGGCCTTGCGAGAGCGTCCTGAAAGTCCTTGGCGAATGCCAGTTCCATCAACACAGGCACCGGCCCGTTGGCGTGTGCGGGAGTGGTCAGCGTCATCTCGATGTTGACCGTGAGTTGCGGGTAGGACGAGTTGTCTACGCGGCCTTGAAGCCGCTTGGTGATGACGGCGACTCCGCCGTAAGTCTCGGGGGTCGTGCTGAGCACTTCCCAGGTGACCTTGGGCAGGCCGGCTGGCGGGCGGCCCAGGATTTCGCGGTCGAAGTCCTCCTTGATTTCCTTGCGGCGCAGCGCCCAGGCATGGGCCGAAGTGACCCTCCGGCCATTTTTGAAGACCAGCGGGTCGGGGAGGTTGGGATAGACATTGGCCTTCGACTCGTCGTAATTGGCGGCGTTGGGCGCGTTCGCGCCGGTCGCGGGAGAGCGGCGCAAATCCTCTTCCTTGATCTTCAACAAGTCAAGAAGCCGCTGACGGTCTTGCGCGGCCGTCAACTTGACCGGAGCCGGCGCGACAGGAGCGGTTTGCGCCGCCAGAGGGAACGAGCAGGCAAAAAGAAGAAAAAACATCGCCAGTAGCCGGCGACGGACCATCCGCGCGCACAGTTGCAAAAGGAGCCTCATTTCCGGTCAGTCTTCCTGAGTACCTCGGGAACGGCCCCAAGATTATCGATTGAACGCGCTTTCTGCAAGGGAGGCAGCGGGACAGAACGGCGCATCGGGCGATGAGCTTGCCGGGCGACGGGCCAGCGGATTGCGCTATTCCACCGTGAGGACGACTTTTCCGCGGGCGTGTCCTGCTTCCAGATACCGGATCGCCGCGGAAGTCTCACTCAACCTGTAACTCCGGTCGATTACCGGCGTGATCTTTCCGGCCTCCATCATCTGGCAGAGGCAATTCAGGTCCTCCTGGTTGGCTTTCGCAATAAACCCCACCGACTTCTGACTTACGAAGCGGGAGAACACTTGCCCCACGATCATGACCGCGAGATGGCCGATCATCCACTTGATCTCCGGCCCTCCGCCGCCGCAGCCGATGTAAATTCCCTCGGGATTCAGGACCCGCCTGCAGGCCAGGAACGAGTGGTTCCCAACGCACTCGAAGATCAGGTCGTAGCGTTGCCCACTTTGGGTGAAATCCTCCCGCGTGTAATCAATCGCCCAATCCGCGCCGAGGGTTCGGACCATCTCCAGATTCCTTGTGCTGCATACGCCCGTCACCTCCGCGCCGAGCGCCTTGGCGATCTGCACGGCGAAGGTGCCCACGCCTCCCGCCGCGCCGTTGATCAGCACTTTCTGCCCCGGCCGAATCTTTCCCTTGTCGCGAAGGCCCTGCAATGCGGTGAATCCCGCCACAGGGACTGCAGCCGCCTGCTCAAAGGTAAGGTGGACGGGCTTCAGCACCAATGCCGACTCGGAAACACAAACATATTCGGCAAACGCTCCGCGGCAGGAACCGCAGACCGCATCGCCCGGTTTGAACTGAGTTACTTTGCTGCCGACCGCTTCCACCTGGCCGGCCACATCCACACCCAGCCGTGCCTCCTTGGGCTTGCGCAGGCCAGCCATCAGGCGAACGAAGTACGGAGTGCCTCTTAGGAGATGCCAGTCAAGCGAATTGACGGAAGCCGCGCGAACTTTGATCAGAACTTCCTTGTCCGCGGCAACCGGCTTTTCCATTTCTTCCAATCGAAGTACATCGGGCGACCCATAGTTGGAATAAATAACTGCTTTCACACGTTCCTTTCAGGATTTGCGCCAAATCCATTCCCGGAGGGGCACGCCGCCGGAGAACAATCGTGCGAAGTATAGCGCGGATCTCCTTGCCCGTCGCTACGCAGAAAAGCTGTCTGCAGTTCCATCCGTTGATCTCCGCCTCCTGTTGGAGACACCCGCAGCAAGGAACGCGTCAAGCAAGTCGCCGCGCCGGCAGGACCGAGTGCCGGGCTTGCAGATGGCAACCCGGGACACTCTGGCAACCCCGCCGAAACGAAAGTACTCAAGTCTGGCTTCGCGGCGCCGATGAAATTTACGAGTCGCTTGAGAAAGGTCTCTCCATGTCCTGGCTAAAGAACCTCGCCGTCTCCCGTAAATTCATGGCAGCTTTTGGCATCGTGTGCGGTTTATGCATTCTGCTGGGCGTTTACACGTTTTTCACCTTCCGCGACATTGCGGGGAAGAACCTGGACGTAAGCGACAAGTCGCTGCCGGCAGTTTTGGCGCTGGCCGATCTTCATGGAGCGGTGAACACGGTGCGGCGCGAAGATCTGGAGTTGCTGTTGTGCCAGACCGCGGCATGCACGGGCGAGCACGGCGCCAAGCGCGAGAGGGCGATGGCCGCCTACCAGTCGTCCATCAAGTTGTATGAACAGGCCATCAGCTATCCGGGCGAACGCGAGCTTTACCAGAAGTTTTCGGCGGCTTTTGCGCATTACACTGAGGCCAGCGACCGGGCCGGTTCCCTGCTGGCTGCGGGCAAAACGGGCGAGGCGCTGGACCTGATCGCCTCGGACGCAGCGGTGGCGCAGTTCAACACGGCGCTGGCGGCGATCACCGACGACCTCGGGCTGGTTTCGCGCAACGGAACCGAGGAGTCGACGGCGGTGACCCATTCGAGCCGGCTTTCCACCTGGGTCAGCACCGGGGCGACCCTGCTGATTGTGCTGCTGTGCGCATTGACCGGCGCTATTCTGACGCATTTGATCGCTCCGCCGCTTGCAGAGGCGACAGCCGCGCTGGAGCGCGTTGCGGAGAAGGATTTGACGGTGCAGGTAGAGGAGAACGGGAGCGACGAGATCGGGCGCATGACGGCGGCTTTGAATACCAGCGTAAAGTCGATGCGCTCGGTGCTGCAGTCGGTGATGAAGGGAGCGGAGACGCTCTCGGCCGCGACAACTCAGATCAGCGCCCGCTCCGTGCAGACCGCGGGAAATGCGAAGACGCAGTCCAGCAAGACCAACCAGATTGCGGCGGCGGCGCAGGAGATGACGGCGACCATCGGCGAGATCAGCCAGAACGCCGAAAGCGCGGCGGGGTCCAGCCGCGAGTCGGCGGAAACCGCGACGCAGGGCGGAGCGGTGATGCAGGCGGCAGCGGCCACCATGGAAAAAATTGCCGCGGCCACCAGCACTGTGGCCGACAAGATGACCTCGCTGGCCCACCGCTCCGAGGAGATCGGCAAGGTGGTCAACGTGATTCAGGAAATCAGCGAGCAAACCAACCTGCTGGCCCTGAATGCGGCCATTGAAGCGGCCCGCGCAGGCGAGCATGGGCGGGGGTTTGCGGTGGTGGCGGGCGAGGTCCGGCGGCTGGCGGAACGCACCAAGGGCGCTACGGAAGAGATCGCCGGCACCATTCGCAGCATCCAGGAGGAGACCCGGGAGACGCTCCAGGTGATGGAGGACAGCCGCAACGCGGTGGAAACCGGGATGGAAGAAACCGCCCACGCCCGCAAGAGCCTGGAGGAGATCATCCGGTCCTCGCGGCAGGTGGAACACCAGATTCACCTCATCGCCACCGCGGCCACGGAACAGACCTCCGCTTCCAGCGAGATCTCCGAATCGGCCGGACATATCTCCCAACTGGCCACGGAAAATGCGCAGGGCGCCGAGGAAGCTGTGGAAGCCTTGAAGAATCTGGCCTTGCTGGCCAGCGACCTGGACAGCATGATCCGCCAGTTTCACCTGGAAGAGACCACGCAGACCGGGGGAAAATTCGCCGGCAGGAATCAGCCCGCGGCGCGGCCCGCTCTGCGCGCTGTCCGTTACTGATTCCAAAAAAGCGGCAGCCGTCCAGCGCAAGCCGCACCTTTCTCCACCACTCCTTTTCGACGCTGCCGGCTCCCTCCCGGCAGCGTCTCTCTTTTCCGCCGCGGATTCCCGTTTCTCTGAGACATCGCGCAACCGAGCGGTGTGTTAGCCTCCGTTTAAGGACCATCGCTGCTTTCCCGTGAGGATGCAACACGGCTGGGAACAAAGGCGACTTCTCGGGAGAGAGCATCCTATGAGTGCCGTCAAATATGACCTGATTGTCATCGGTTCCGGACCTTCCGGGCAGAGAGCTGCCGTGGCTGCCGCCAAAATGGGCAAGCGCGTGGTGGTGGTCGAGTCCCGCGCGGTGGTCGGCGGCGTCTGCATCAACACCGGCACCATCCCCTCGAAAACCATGCGCGAAGCGGTGATGCATCTGTCCGGTTACAACTACCGCTCCATCTATGGCATGAACTACCGGGTAAAGGAAAAGATCACCATGGCCGACCTGAATTTCCGGGTGCAGGCGGTGATCAAAACCGAGGTGGACGTAACCGAGGCGCAACTGGGGCGCAACGGCATTGACGTGGTGCACGGCATCGCCCATTTCACCAGCCCCCACGAGGTGCGCGTGGAGGGTCCGCAGACCGATGCCACGCTCGAATCCGATCGCATCATCGTGGCCGTGGGAACCAAGCCGGCCGGCTCGCCCAAAGTGCCAATCAACGGCCGCACCATCGTCAACAGCGACCAGATTCTGGACCTGGAAGAGCTGCCCCGTTCCCTGATCGTGGTGGGCGGCGGGGTGATCGGGGTGGAATACACCTGCATGTTCGCCATCCTGGGCGTGCGGGTGACGCTGATCGAGAAGCGCAACCGGCTGCTGGAATTCGCCGACCAGGAGATTGTCGAGGCCCTGAGCTACCACCTGCGCGACGCCCGCGTGACCCTGCGCCTGGGCGAGGAATTGGACTTTGTGGAAGAGCTTCAGTTGGGGACGGTGGTGGCCAACCTCGAAAGCAAGAAGCGGGTCTCGGGCGATGCGCTGCTCTATGCCGTGGGCCGGCAGGGCGCGGTAGAAGACCTGAACCTGGCCGCCGCGGGCCTCGAGGCCGACAGCCGCGGGCGCATTGCCGTAGACGAGCACTACCGGACCAAGGTGGAGCACATCTACGCGGTGGGCGACGTGGTGGGCTTTCCCTCGCTGGCCTCCGTCTCCATGGAACAGGGGCGCATTGCCGCCGCCCGCGCCTTCGACGACCAGGCCGCCAGCTCCAACCCCAGCTTTTATCCCTACGGCATCTACACCATTCCGGAGATCAGCTTCATCGGCAAAACCGAGGAGCAGTTGACCGGCGAGGACGTGCCCTACGAGGTCGGCCTGGCCTACTATCGCGAGACCGCGCGCGGCCAGATTCGCGGCGACACCACAGGAAGGCTGAAGCTCATCTTCCATCGCGACACGCGCAAGGTGCTGGGCGTGCACATCATCGGCGAAGATGCTGCCGAGCTGGTTCATATTGGCCAGGCGGTGATGACTCTGGGCGCGACCATCGACTACTTCATCGATACGGTTTTCAACTATCCGACGCTTGCGGAGTGTTACAAGGTTGCCGCGTTCAATGGCCTGGGTCGGCTGCATCGCTACCAGACCGGGTGAGGGGAAAAATCGCTCCTCCCCAAGGAGGGCAGGAATGACCACCGCCATCGGCGTTGTCATGACCGAACATATTGTGGCCGGCAGGCTCCAGGAGAACCGGCTGACCGGCGAGCTGCTGCGCATTCCCGGCAACGCAGAGAAGCCGGACGCGCTGACCGCCATCCCCGGCAGAGAACTGGTGGAGATGCTGGCCACGCAGATTGCCGCGCTGGCCGGCAACGGACAAGGCAATGTGGATGCCATCGGCGTGGCCGTTCCGGGCATCATCCGCCACGGAGTGGTCGAGGACTCGCCGAACCTGGCGCAGATCAAGGGCATGAGGCTGGCCGAGGAACTGGCCAGGGCGCTCGCCGCGCGCGGCATTCTGGCGCCGGTGCATGCGGCCAACGACGCCGACGCGATCGCCGCCGGGGTGGCCGCCACGCGTGGGCAACTGGACCGGCTGACCCGCGTGTGGACCATCGGTAACGGCATCGGCTACGGGCGCTGGCCTTACGTCGAAGGCGTCTGGGAGGGCGGCCACATCACCGTGACCCTCGACCCCAGGGAACGCTATTGCGGCTGCGGCGGCGTGGGCCACCTGGAAGGCATCATGGGCTATCGCGCCATGCGCATGAGGTTTCTTGACCTCGAGCCGGAAGAGGTCTTTGCCCAAGCCAGGGAGGGCGACGCGCGCTGCCGGGAGTTTGTGGAGCTGTGGCACCGCGCACTGGCGGCGGGAACCGCCTCGTTCATCCACCTGGCCGGGCCGGGACGCTTCTACTTCACCGGCCACAACGTGGGTTTCCTGGAGCTTCCCCTGCTGCGCAGCCACCTGGAAACCATGGTCAAGATGAGCCCATTGCAGAGCTATTCGCTGGAAATTCTTCCCCCGGACGATGAAACCGCGGTTCTGGGCGCGGGCGTGAGCGCGCTGCGGGCGCTGGGGTCAGGATTCGGTGTCCCCAGCGACAGGTCTTCGTCGCTGGGGTGAGGATTCGGGGTCCCCAACGAGCTGTCATCCTGACGCGCAGCGGAAGGATCTGCAGTTGCTTTTGTTCGCTGGGGTATAGCATTTTCGGAATTGGTGTAGACCGAAAGCACACACTCAAGTGGCTTTTTTCTCAACCGGGGCCCCACGGACAGGCCTTCGTCCGTGGGGTGGAAGTAAAAGCCACCTTTCACTGCTCTCAAAAAGTCTACGTGTATTCCGAAAATGCTCTAAGGATTCGATCTTGAGACCTGGGATTCCGAGCCTGATCGTTGAGGGTGAGCCCCGTTGTCCCAAAAGAAACGGCGATTCGGAGAAGACAATCTCCAAATCGCCGCTCAATCAAAGAATCATGAAGAAACAAACGCGGGAGATCCGAGCGTTTCTGCGCACCCAGACCGGACCTCCTCGCCCGGAACCTTCTTACTCGCGGGCGCCATGCTTGCGCAACATATTGACGATCTTTCCCAGGTCCCCTGCCTTGGCATAATACAAAGCCGTAAAGCCGCGCTGGTCCTTGGCGTTGACATCGGCGCCCTTGTCAAGCAGCAGCTCGACAACGTCGGCATGATCCATGCGCACGGCAACGTCCAGAATCGAATCCTGATACGCATCCACGGCGTTGACATCGGCGCCTTTGTCGATGAGGATCTGGGCGTCGTCCTTGAGGCCCCGCATCGCCGCCCAGAACAGGGGCGTAGCGCCGCTGGCGGCCTGTGCCTTCACATCGGCGCCCTTGGCGATCAGCAGGGCAACGACGTCCTTGTGGTTATAGGAAAACAGGGCCAGGTCCAGGGCTGTATAGCCATTGGTGGTGGCCCGGGCATCCACGCCCTTGGCCAGCAGCAAGTCCTGCGGGTCCTTGTGGTTGGCGTCATTGGAAGCGAACATCCCCTCCAGATCGTCGGGCACAAAAGAGGCATAGCTGTTCTTCTCATTCACGTTGGCGCCGCTGGCAAGCAGGAACTCGGCCACCGCCGCGTGGTCGTGAAAAGCGGCCAGGTGCAAGGGCGTATTGCCGTTTTTATCCTTGCTGGAAACCAGCTTGGGATCGCTTTGAACCAGGGCTTTTACCTTGTTCAGATCGCCTTTTTGGGCGGCATCGTGAATCGGGCCGCAGAAGGCGGGACTGGTGAAGGCCACGGCGGCCAGCAGAAAGGTAGCGATGCGAAGAGTGCGGGAGCGGAAGAAACGGGTACGGAATGTGTACGAATTCATGGCTTCTCCAAATGCGAACCAGTATAGACGAGCCGAAGCAGAGGAGGAAAGGCCGAATCGCGAGCAAAAAGGATTTAGTTCACGGGATGGAGCGAAGCCAGGGTCACAGTACCGGGTCATATTTTGTGCAAGGGAGAGCGTTGGCGGATGCTCGGCAATGCCTGTCGCTTCCCACCCCTTCCGCGATGAAGCCGCGGAAAGGATGGGCACCCGCCAACTTGCGTCAGTTCTCCGAAAGCGTTCCGACGTGATCGATGACGAAGACATCGACTGAAGCATTCTGCTTGACCAGCTTCAAGCCGAGCTGCTTTTCAAGCGCGGCGGGCAACGGCGGCAGACCAAGCTCGTCGGAGGAGGAATCGGCATTCTGCGGAACCTGATCGGGGCCATAGTCGAGCACTGCATCGTAGCGTCCTGTGAGCCCGGTCTGGTCAACAACAGACAGAGGCAGCCCCGAGCCCAATGAATCCGCAATTTGTGGCATCGTCATGTTGAGCATCTCCAAACGGCGTTCGCCAATATGGCTCAGTTCGCGGTTAAACATGCCACAGCGCGCAGGAAAAGCTTTGTATGGCGGATATGCGTGTGGATACCTGTTCTCGTCCACCTGGGACGAGGAAAGCACGCAGGTTGCGCCTTCCGGATGCGGTTGCAATCCACGCCCCGGCTTGTCCACCACCAGCGCATACACCTGGCCGTCGCGCTTCTCTAAATGAGCCGCGAATTGAAAACGATCTTCGAGCAGCGCGCGGACCATTTGGCGCACATCGGCGCGGGTAGGATTCCCTTCCGCACGCGCTTCCACGGTGTACCAGTCCTCCTGTGCCCATTTAGGCAGCGCCTTCCATGCTCCGTCCCTCACTTGTGGACTCCGAATATCGTAGGCAAAGTTAATCAACCACCCGATCTGCACATTCCAGGAAAACAGGCCACCTTTCGGCGGCGCTTCTTGACTTCCCGAGTCCAGGAAATCCAGCCCTTTTAGGAAAAATTTCTGGCTGCTCGGCCGGACCGACGCGGCATCGAATGTCAGCTTTTTGGCCGCGCTTGCTTGCGGAGTCGCAGGAGCAGGCGCCACCATCGGACCGCCGTTCCCTCCGGCTTGCACCTGCGCACGTGCTGGCAGCGCGGCCGCGATCGCCAACAGGAGCGCAGCGGCAGTTATGTAGAGTTTGTGTCGCACAGAACCGTTGCACACTGAGCTAAGCAAAGTCTTAAGTAAGTTCACGGCGTGAATTATAACTCATAGCACACATGCACGCAGGAGCGGCACTCTTCAACCTGTTTCCTTTTGAGAGCATGACGTTCTCTGGAACCGTTGCCTGCAAACAAAAATGTTGGATCCTGTGCAAGCTCAAAGCGTGGCGATTCTGCACTTCCTTGCTGCTGCCGCAACTCATTCAACGCAAGAACAAGGGTCTGTTCACAGTACTTGAGGCAGCCACCTCAGAAGTGTGAACAGACCCTGGTCCATGGGATGAAGCGAAGCCAGGGTCACCGTGCCGGGTCATATTTTGTGCAAGGGAGAGCGTTGGCGGATGCTCGGCAAGGACCGTCGCTTCCCACCCTTCCGCAATGAAACTGCGAAAGGACGGACCACCCATTTCACGAGCGGGGAATGGGCGAGCCGCCTGCCAGTTCGTAGTCCTCCGGGTCAAACGAATTGCAATATTCTCTCACCAGTGCCCAATAGCGAATGCGCAAGGCCAGATGCCCGGCAGTGATTCCGATCGCAGCAAGTATAAAGTGCTGGATGCTTTTCTCAATCCATAATTCACATAACACCGAGAGCCAGGTCACGATGGAAATGCGCACGATGTAGGTGAGAACTGTGGCGGCAAGGCTCGACTGTTCGCGTGCCCCTCCGCCTGTGAGACTGAGACTTGTCACATGAAGGAAGAAGAAGTCCGTAAGCAGCAAACACGTCCCGCAGCCCACAAGCAACTGGCTTCCAGTAGCTTGCCAGGCACGGAATTCCATCGGCGTCACGAGGTAAAACGCAAGACAGGCCCCGAAGGTAACGATGAGTCCCCACAGCAACACCCAACGTTTGGCGGCAGACAGTATCTCCTTTGCAACAGCAAAGCGCGGGTGCGGCCCGTGAGCCGCGCGAAATACCCAGCTTGCCCTCTGGTCGCCCGGAGAGCCGAGCGCCGTGCACAGTCCGGCAATCGTCCAGAACGATACGATCCCAATGGCTGAACGGATGCCGTCTGAGGAACTCTTGACGACGACCTGGTGATTCACCACCGTCACGCGGAGGATCGTCGCAATTACGATCGAAACACCGACCCCTCCATAGAGAACAAGGTAAATGCGATAGCGCGTAACCCGCGCTATGGTTTGGCTAATAAGATGGAAGACTGCCCGTCGGACGGGAAATCGGATCAAAGTGACGTGAAGGACCTTATTCAACGACAAGGCAATCCAGTTGCGAGTATGTCGTGTGCCGGGTCCCTCCACTAACTGGCGAACCCTGCGGAAATAGGCAAGCGGATACACCAGCGCGGCAAAAGCTACTGTAACTGCGAGAGCCATGCATCCGATTTGCGCGAGTCTGGAGTAAATAGGCAGTGCGGAGGTCCCCTCCATCATGCGCTGGTAGATACCCAGAAACCAGAAGGGGGGAAAGTAAATCGCATAGGAACTTCGGGACTGCAGAAAGTAGGGAACCGCACCGGAGAGTGTCGGGAACAGCAATAACAGCATCAGGAAAACTGTGATCAAGAGACCTTGTATGGCCAGAATGACCTTGCGCAGAAGCCGCTCTCCAAGAGTTGCGAGAAGAGACCCTTCCAACGCGAGGACAAAGGTTGCTGCAAACATTCCGCTGCCAGCCACTGCGAGCAACTGACCGGTCACCGCGCCTACAAAACTATGTTTGTCGATAACTATGGGAAAGACAAGCAGTCCCATAATATTCGCATCGAACAGGAAGCCGACGATGAAGATTGAAATTGCGGCAACCCGTGCCAGGAACAGCCTGCGATCGGGCACGGGGAGTGCCGTGAAAACATGAACGTCAAGCAGATCGGGGAAGAACAAATCCCATTCGAAGATGGTGATGATTCCCATCGCGACGAAGGAGAAGAGCACAAAGAAAAGGTGATGGTTGACCTGCAACCAATATGGAGGTCCGCTCGCATCGAGGGGACGGCCAGGCGGCCAGGCAATGAAGGGATGATACACGGGCATAGATACATCGCGACCATCAATCCGGGCAGCCCTGTCGTAAAGGCAATCAAAATCAGCCTGGATTTGGCATCGCCATCGGGCGAGGCAGTCTCGTGATTAAAGAATCGCTCAAGAAAATGGCGAACCAATAGCGAGAATTGACTGCGTTCCGGCTCCGGTAAGGGGCCTTGCGCTGCCAGCAGATTCATTGACAGAGGCTGTGAATCTGACATGGTGATCAAGTTTTGAAATTCGCTAGGCATGGCTCATCCGCATCACCTCGATAACTTCCCTTGCAGTTTCCCTGGTGTCTTGCTGCTGAACCAATTGCGCGAAGGCGCTTTCCAGGCTTGGGAGGCTCATCAGACTCTTTAGTTCGGAGGGGCGGGCGTCGGCTACGATTCTGCCGTTTGCAATGACGACAACGCGGTTGCAGAGTTGCTCTACAGTTTCCAGTACATGCGTGATGTAAAGGACGGCCTTGCCTTCAGCCGCCATCAACGTCAAGACGTCTTTGAACAATCGCACGGAATCGACATCGAGCCCCGAAAGAGGTTCATCGAAAATGAGCAGTTTGGGATCGTGAAGCAGGGCTGCCGCAATCAGCACGCGCTGCCGCATGCCTTTCGAGTAGGAAGAAATGGGCGAATATTGCCAGGATTCCAGATGCAGGAGCTTCAGCAAGCGAGTTGCTTTAACTTCTATAAGTGCTTCACTGAATCCGCGAATTCTGCCCACCAGTTGCAGATATTCCAGTCCGGAAAGATAGGTGTAAAGGTGCGGTTCTTCGGGAACATAGCCAAAGGCGGCGCGGAAACTGACCATATCGTCTGCGACATCTCTACCCTCGAAGAGAACCTTGCCCTCGTTTGGATGCAGCATCCCAGTGATGATCTTGACGGTAGTCGATTTCCCTGCGCCGTTCGGGCCTAAAAAACCAACCACCTCCCCCTCTGCAACCCTGAAACTGATGTCCTTGATGGCAGTAATACCGCGAAAACTCTTTCTTAAACCCTGGAGCTCAAGCATGTTGCCTACCCCCGTCCTTCACAGTTGGACGCAATCACACAGACACAAACCCCATTTGTCAGCCCCAGTATCCAACAAGGACCGATGCATGAATTGTATCGAGAGACCGCACCCTATCGAGTCGGCCCGTAAAGAATGACACCCTGTGGTTCTCCCACCCCTTCCGCAATGAAACTGCGGAAAGGACGGTCCACCCATTTCAGGTGCGGGGAATGGGGTGGACCACCCGCAAATGTCTAGGATCGATCAACCATGCACTTGGTCGGAAGGATACGCTGGTCGCACCCTCCTGGCACAACTCTCACTTGGCACCCCGGTTGGCCAAGGCAAATTCCAGAGCCACCTTCTTGACGGCGGCAATTTGGTCCGCAGTCAGAACCTCAAGGATAGTGCCCATAGACTCGCCCCCCTCCTTACCGGAACCGCTAGTAACCTTCTCAATCTTCCGGCGAAGCAGGTCCTTCTCGCGCAAGTCGAGCAGCTTTTGAACACGAGCTTCATCTAACTTCAGCGCGTAGGCCACCGCACCTATGAAACCACTGGAGGGAATCCGCTCGTCGTTGGTTACTGCTCTGACTGTCTCACCGACAACACCAATCAGGCGGGCGAAATCCCAAATCCCCATAGGCGGTTCCTGTTCTTCGAGAATCTGCTTGATTTCCTTAGCCGCCATAGAACCGACATCAGGAACTTTCCGCTTTACGTATTTCACCTTTTCTCCTCACTGCCTTGTTTGGGATTAGGCATGTTGCCTGGCAATCCCACAAAACACATACTTTGCATCACAGATTGTCGGCGCTGTGCAGGAGAAAGACCCACATGGCCTGCCTATCCGAACTGATTTGCCGTCACCCTTTTCCGCTTCACTCCGGAGCGGGGTGCCCCTGGTTCTCTTGTTGGGAGCAGTTTGAAGAGTTCCTCATATGGTATCCCCAGCACGGTGGCCATTCTATGAAGGGTGCCGGAACTGGGGAGACTTTTCCCCGCCAGGTAGTAATAGACGGACGCTCGTGTGAGCCCACATGCGGTTGCAAACTTCTCCACACTCATATCGAGTATGGCCAACATACCAGGATCACCAGTTTCTTGACTCCCTGCCAAGAATTCCCTAAAGATTTGTCCGCTATCCATTTCTTTCCTCAAAACCCTCTGTGTAGATAATTCAAGGTGCACCAAGTGCTGGCCGATTGTACCGAGAGGGGATGATGGGCCGAACCGAACTCGTGCCCAAGGCGACCCGTCACTGCCTCCCGCCGCCGCTGCCTCCACGCAGACTCGATCTCAACCGCTCCAACTTCTCCGGTCGGTCAATTTCGGAAAGCAGTGACTGCAATCGAACGTGACGAAATGAATGACTCCGCACTGCGGATAGCGCACAAGCCCTTTCGCCATGGAAAGAGAATTCTACAACGACGCGGACGGTCGAGGACAGTGGTCGCCCACCCCTTCCGCGATCAACCTGCGGAAAGGATGGGCCACGGAAGTTTTGTTTGGATTCCAGCCGGGCGTTGACCTCAGCCGTTTCCCAGGACCAGCGGCCCCGCTCAGTACTTGCGCAGGTAGGTCTGCGAGAGCCGGTCGTGCCAGCAGAGGTGGTTTTCGTCAAAGAGCGCCCAGGCCAGACCCAGCCCGGCCGGCAGCACGGAGAGCAGCATCGCGCCCAGACGGCCCTGCATCCGCAAGCGAGTGAGGCTCTGGTTGTTGAAGGTGCACAGGGAGACGCGGGCGTACTTCATGCCCGGCGTTCCGTTCGCCAGGGTGGAGAAAAGCAACTGGTAGAACATGCCGATGAGCACAAACCCGACAATGGCGCCCAGCTCCAGGATTTTTGGCGAAGGCAGTTGAGCCATGTGGGTGAATGCCGTCATTGCCGCACCCAGGAAGGCGCCGGTGATCAACAGGCCGTCCACCACGACTGCCAGCAGACGGCGGCCGAAGGAGGCCATATCGAGCACGGGGGCCGAAACCTCCTGGGGCTCGGTGTCGGGCAGGATCTGCTCCTCCAGTTCCAGGCGCGGCCACTCCGGAACGGACCAGGCGGAGGCGGCTTTCTGGAAGGCGGCCGGTTCGGGTTCTACCGAGATCGTGCCGGGATCAACCTCGAAGATGCTCAGTTGGCGATCAGGCTGCGCTGCCAGGGGACCCTCTGCCAGGCGCGGGCGGACTTTGCGGGTGGCGACCAGTTCGCGGGGAAACTCGATGAGATTGGCGTGAATGGGCAGCGCGGGCTCGACGGTCTCAAAAGACTCCTCGTCCCAAGGCTCCATGGCGGGCGATGCGTCTTCCCAGCCTTCTTCAACCGCAATCGCGGACGGCTCTTCCTGGCGCATTGCGCGGGCTTGGGGAGGCTGCGACGAACGCATGGGAAGATCCTGCTCCCAGCGCACCTCAAGCGGCTGGCTGGCGTGAGCCTGGGGACGGGTCGGCGGGGTGCGCTGCGGCAATTCGTGCGCAGGCGTCCACTCGGACGCGGGAGGGCGCTGGACGGAAGGGGACGGAGCGGGCTGAGCGGCCTCGGCGTCCCGCAGGTGAGCGGCGCGCAGACCATCGATGGCGACGCTGGCCACGGCCTGTGCTTCCAGAGCTGCGCGCGTAGCCACCTCCGCGGCATGGAGTGCGGCATGAGCTTCCTCGGCCTGCATCTCGCTAAAGCTGGGAGCCTTGGCATAGCGCGCCGCCACCCGAGCGGCGGCCTGCGCGGCCAGGCTGCTCGCGTTTTGGCGAACCTCGGTGGGCCGCTGGGGCCCGATCTCGGACTGACCTTTGCGGCTGCGATGCGCGGCGAGGCGCTGGTTCACTTCCTGCTTCCACGGGGATTCGGCGTAGGGCTGGCTTAAGGATGTGCTCAATTCTCCAGTTTCCCTTCTGACGCTCTCCCGGACCTGCTGCATCTCCGGAGGGGCTGTTCAGGTCCTTGAAGCTCCAAACACCGGGGCTGGAAGGACGTTTCTTTCAAAAGAGGTTGGAGGGCTCACGGAAAACACAGGCGCTGTCTCGAATCGTGGGATTCGAGGAGGGAGAAAACCACCCGATTTTTGCCTGCTGCCAGAGCTGCGCTACGCACATCCGATACAAAGGGCCTGATTTGCTATGCTGACCTTGGTCCCGGGATGCGTCCTCGCAAGTTAGTGTTTATCACGATGCTGGCCCTCTGTCACCTGCAACTTGGTGCGCAGATGTTAACCAGTGTGGCACCTCCGGCGGAGCAAAACTCCGCCCGCACAGCAGCGCCCGCGGGAATCGGACCCGGCGCGGAGCCAGGCGGGGCGCAGGTTTCTTCCTCGCCTGCGCCGGCCGTGCTTCCCGATGATCCGGGGCAGGAGGCGATTCCGGTGGCCCAGCCGGAGCCGGAACCCCCAACCGGCGTGCCCATCGCGTGGGACGCCGATCGCCAGACCTGCGTGGGCGACATCTGTACCCTCAGCGGCGGCGTCGTGGTCCGCTATCGCGACTACATCCTGCGCGCCGACCGTGTGGTCTATCACCGGTCCACGTCGGAGTTGGAAGCCGATGGGCACCTGCAGATGGCCGGAGGTCCCGGAGATGTGCTGATCGAAGCCTCCCATGGCGACATGCGGCTGAACATGCACACCGCGCGTTTCTACAACGTGACCGGCTCGCTGGGCGTGCGCAGGGCGGGGCGGACGGTGGTCTATTCCACGCCCAACCCGTTTCTGTTTTCAGGCAGGGTGCTGCTCCAAACCGGCGAAGGCAGCTACCGGATTGTGGACGGAACCATGACCAACTGCCGGCTGCCCAAGCCGGATTGGCAACTGATTTCGCGCTCCATCAAGCTGGCCGACGGAAAAGCCTCGGCGGGCAATACGCTGTTCCAGTTTCTGGGCGTGCCTATCTTCTATCTGCCCTACCTGCGACACCCGGTAGACGAAGGCGGGCGGGAGAGCGGACTGCTGGTTCCGGTCGTCAGCAACGGATCGTCGATCCGCGGTTACACCTTCGGCGAGCAGGTCTACTGGATGATCAACCGCAGCGTGGACATGGTGGTGGGCACCGAGTACTACTCGAAGCGCGGCTGGGCGCCCAATGGGGATTTTCGCTATCGAGGCCCAGGGCTGGACCACCTCACGGCGCGGTGGAACGTCCTGCTGGACCGCGGCGTGGAGATGGCGGTGGCCACTCCCGATGCCAAGGGAGCCGCCACTCCCACGCCAACCCCGACCGCGATGACGCTGGTCAACCAGGGCGGCGTCGATATTGCCGCGCTGGGACGCAAGGATCTTTCTCCCGAGATGCGGCTGGCCGGCACCGTCGAGTATCTGTCGAGCTATATTTACCGCCTGGTCTTCAACGACAACTACGCGCAAGCGGTCAGTTCCGAAGTGGCCAGCGACATTTCCCTGACCAAAGCGCACAACGGCTTTATTTACTCCGGATCGATGAACCGCTTCCAGAGCTTCGCCAGTTCCACAAACGGCGACGAGGTGCGCATCGTGCACCTGCCCTCTCTGCGCTTCGACGTGCTGGACAGGCCGCTGGGCCCCACGCCGCTGGACTGGGGCGTGGGCTCGTCGATCGGCTACCTGGGGCGCTCTGAGCCGGGCTTCCACGCGCGCAACGTGGGGCGCGTCGATTTCTACCCGCATCTTTCCCTCCCCCTGGTGGGCGGCGGGTGGAGCGTGGTTCCAGAGGGCGCGGTGCGCTATACCCTCTATTCCAAGAGCCAGACGCCCGATTTCACTGGAACTAACGGCGGCATTCCCACCATCAGCCACGAAGGGCTGAACCGCAGCGATGTGGAAGCCTCGGTCGACGTGAGGCCGCCGGCGCTGGAGCGTGACTACATTCTGGGGAACTGGAACCGGGTGCTTCGCCACGTGATCGAGCCGGAGTTCACCTACCGCTACGTGAGCGGCATCGGCACAAAAGCCCAGAAGGTTCTGCTGATGGACACCACCGACATCGCCACAGATACCAACGAAGTGGGCTTTTCGCTCACCCAGCGGCTCTACCTGCGCCCCGCCGCAGACCAGCCCTGCACCAGCGAGGCCGCCGGCGACTGCACGCCCAAGCCGCGCGAATGGGCGAGTTGGACGATTGCGCAAAAGTTCTTCATCGACCCCAGCTTCGGCGGGGCGCTGATTCCCAACCATCGCAACGTCTTCGACTCCACCCTGGACATGAGCGCCGTGGCCTTTCTGACCACCCCGCGCAACCTGTCGCCGATTACCTCCCGGCTGCGCTTCGAGGCCATCGACAACCTGCGCATCCAGTGGGACCTGGACTACGATCCCAAGGCGGGGCGGATGGGCGCCAACAACCTGTTTGCCGGCTATAGCTGGGGACGCACCACCCTCGGTATCGGCCACTCCATGCTGAACGCCGTGGACGAGACCGGCGGCGCAGCCTCGCTGATTCAGAGCCAGCAGTTGCAGCCGTTTTTCTCCATCGGCAAGCCCTCCGGACGCGGCTTGAACCTGGCCGGCAACGGCAGCTACGACTTTGTGCACGGCGCGCTGCAATATGCCGGGGTGCAGGCGGTCTACAACTGGGATTGCTGCGGACTCAGCGTCGGCTACCGGCGCTTTACCCTGGGCTCGCTGCGCGACGAAACACAGTACCTCTACAGCTTTACCATCGCGAACTTCGGTTCAGTCGGCGACATCCGCCGCACAAACTCGGTTTTCCGCGATCCCAGCCTGCCGCCGGCCTATTAGCATCCCGTCTCCTGAGTCGCCCCATAACCCTTGTCATCCTTGAGCAGCCCGACTCGCGGCGACGAGTTACGGCTGGGATGAACTGCCGCCAACTCGCTAACTCGCGATTTCCGCGAAGCGGAAGCTAACTTGCTGATTTTGTTCATAAAACTCTTCGTTCAACCTTTTTGTTCATCAGGAGTGCAGCGGAAGGATCTGCAGTTGCTTTTGTTCGCTGGGGTGAGGTCTCGATTTTGAGCAAGAAACCGGTTTTGACCGGTTGAGATTCTAAACAACTTGCAGGAAGTTGCTTACGAGACCTGGAAGACGGCAAATTGATACGGTTGCGGCACTGTATCCGGTTGGCTTTTCCCTTGCGCCCGCGTCCACTGTATAGCCGCACCCAGCAGCCATCCGGTCCCAATCCAGCCCGGCTGGAGTATCCTTTTTGAGAGGACTAACCCTTGTTGCGCATTCACTTACTGGCTGGCCTGCTCGTGTTGAGCCTGGCAGCGGGCTGCAAAGCCCAATCCACTACGGCTGGGACCCAGGACCCGGCTCTGAACCGCCATATCGAAGTCATGGTGCGTTCCAACTTCAACGTGCCGCAGGACATCGATGTGACCATCGGGGCGCGCAAGCCAAGCCAGGTTTCGGGCTATGACGCGTTGCCCATCACCCTCTCGCACGGCGCCAAGCAGACCGTGATCGACTTTCTGATCTCCACCGACAACCAGACGCTGGCCAAGCTGGAGACCTTCTCCCTGGCCAAGGATCCGGTGTTTTCGATCGACGTGGCCGGCCGCCCGGTCAGAGGCAATGCCGCGGCCAAGGTCACGGTCATCAACTTCGACGATCTGGAATGCCCCTATTGCGCGCGCATGCACCAGACCCTCTTCCCTTCCACCATGGAGCACTACAAGGACAAGGTCCGCTTCATCTACAAGGACGACCCGCTGGTAGAGATTCACCCCTGGGCCATGCACGCCGCCATCGACGCAAATTGCCTGGCCGCGCAGAGCGGCGAGACCTACTGGAAGTACGTGGATTACCTCCACTCCCACGGCCAGGAAGTGAACGGGGAGAACCGCGATGCGGCCAAGAGCTTTGCTGCGTTGGACCGCATTGCGCGTCAGCAGGGCACACAGGCCAATCTGGACACGACCAGGCTCGAAGCATGCCTGGCCAAGCAGGACGAGGCCCAGGTGCTGGCCTCTTCCAAGGAAGCCGAGTCGCTCGGCGTGGAAGGAACGCCGGCGCTGTTTATCGAAGGCGAGCGCATCGGCGGAGCCCTTCCTGAAGCGCAATTGTGGAAAGTGATCGACCGCGCCCTGCGCGCAGCGGGCGTGGAACCGCCGGCAACGCCGGCACTGCCTTCAGGGAATTAAACCAGGAGCGCGGCCGAGGAAGTCCGTATCGCCGCTGCGGTTTGTGGATTTATTCTTGAATGCCGGGGAACTTCGGTTCCCCACAGGAGACACCCGTTGCAAGTTGAAGATTTCTCGCGTGCGAGTTTCCGTTTTGCCACTCTCATTCTTATGGGCGGAGCCATGCTGCTGCCCATGGTCGGCTGCCACCCCTCTCCCGCTCCTGACGTGATGGCCACGGTGAACGGCAAGGATATTCAGCGCTCCGATCTGGAGAAGTATTACAAAGCCAATCTGGGCGACAATCCCCAGGAGCCGTCCACGGAACAAGCCAACATCGTACGCCTGAACATCCTGCACGGGATGATCGAGGACGAGATCCTCCAGCAGCGCGCCGTCAAGCTCAACCTTGCCGCAAGCGATGAGGATGTGAACGCCAAAATCACGGAGATGAAGGCGCCCTTCACGCAGGAAGAGTGGGATAAACAGCTCAAGCAGCGCAACCTGACGGTCGACGACCTCAAGCGCGACTGGCGCCGCTCCCTGACCAAGGAAAAGCTCCTGAACAAGGAGATTTACTCCAAGATCAACATCACGGACGCCGACATCAGCAGCTACTACGCGGCGCACAAGTCGGAGTTCAACTGGATCGAGCCACAGTACCACCTGGCGCAGATCATGGTAACGGGCGCACCCGCCCAGCAGAGCGGCAACCTGCAGAACAACAAGGCGTCCAACGACGCCGACGCGAAAAAGAAGATCCAGACCCTGCATAACCGGCTGGAAAGCGGCGAGGACTTCGGCGCCGTGGCCATGCAATTCTCTGAAAACGCCAACTATTCGTCGAATGGCGGCGACATGGGATTTGTGTCCGAATCGCAACTGCATGCCGACCAGGATGTCTACAACGCCGTCACCAAGCTGAAGCCGAACCAGATCACCGAGATTCTTCCCACCTACGACAGCGCCAGCCCCGGACGCCGGATCATCGGATACGCGATCTACAAATTGATTGGCCGCGAACCGGCCGGACAGCGCGAGATGAACGACCCGCGGGTCCAGCAGACCATCCGCCAATATCTGCGCGAAGGACACGCCCAACTGCTCAAAACGGCCTACTTTGAAATGCTCCACGACGAGGCCAAGGTCCGCAATTACTTTGCCGAGCAGATTCTGAAGGAAGGCGCAAAGTAGCGCCGGACGCCGCCGGAAAAGTAAGTACAACCACTGAAGATGGGTTTCCCAGGTGCCTCGCTTTTGGGCACCTGGGAAACCACGAACCCATCCCTTTGGCTCTGCCGATCCACCGTTTCGCCCCGAGCTCTTCGCCAACTCCGGCGGGTTCCCAGCTACCGGGAGAAGTGCGTACAACCACCAAAGATGGGTTTCCCCGGTGCCTCGCTTTTGGGCACCGGGGAAACCACGAACTCATCCCTTTGGCTCTCCCGATCCACCGGTTGGCCCCGACCTCTTCGCCAACTCCGGCAGGTGGCCCACCCATAGCCGCTAAGTGATTGATCCAGTCCCAAAGGCCTGCATCACCCGAGAGCTGTCATCCAGAGCGAAGCGAAGGATCCGCAGTTGCTTTTGCTCTGCTCCGTATCAACCCAATCGGGCCGGATCAATAAGACTTCGTGGCGACTATATGCTCAGCCTTAGACCCCGCATTGTGGGGTAATCAAAGCGATAACCCCACAATGCGTAGAGCTAATGATCGTTTATCCTAACGCTTATGGGTGGTCCACCCGCCAAAAGCAAACATGGGCTATTCACTATGCCCCAGCCATCGCGCCCTTCTTTTGTACGCCTCCGACCAACGCCATGGTTGACGGGTTCGGGGTGTGCGAAGGTAGGCTACTTTGCCATCTTGGCGGCGTAGGCGACCGGTGTGAGGTCTGCCAAATTCTGGATGGAGCGGTCGGCCAG
>Ga0224529_1000016_pt1 | contig 120901 bp, 90 predicted proteins | sample CBST50metaG_FD_179893 | JGI IMG/M metagenome (GOLD analysis project Ga0224529, IMG submission 179893) | Peat soil microbial communities from Stordalen Mire, Sweden - C.B.S.T50 | ecosystem: Environmental > Terrestrial > Soil > Wetlands > Peat | place: Sweden: Norrbotten County, Stordalen Mire...
GACCACCACCGCCGAATCCGCCGCTTGGAGCAGCGTAGCCGCCGCGCGTCCCGCCGCCATTGAAGGCGCGTACGCCACCGCCGTAAACCGGCCGGCCGCCATTTATGCCGCGACCGCGATCCCATCCGTGCCCGCGATCCCAGCCGCCACGATCCCAACCATGACCCCATCCCCGGCCGTACCACGGCCCGGCTCCGATGAAGACCCCGCCATAGAACCAATCAGGCCCGTAGTAGCCGTAAGGGACGCAGGCATAGGGGTAGTAAGGATAATAGCCCCACGCGCAGACCGGGGGAGCGTAGGCCTCAGGCGGGGGGGGAGCCGCCGGATAGGCTACGGCATTCGGATCATCCGCATATTGTTGATCTTGAGCCGCTGCCGTTACCGCCAGAGGAACAGCCAGCAAGGTTGCCAACAGAACCAGGCGAAATTCCTTCATAAAACCTCCTCGTGCTGCCCTGTTCCGCGTCTTCCGAAGCGGGGCACCGGAGAGCAACTCCGTTCTCGGCACTGCCGGCTGCTCTTCCCATCCGGCTTCTAACCTCTATAACAGCATTGCGGCAATTAAGTTGCGGTCTGCTTGAAAATAACGTTGTTCAGACGCAGAAAAGGCCGTTTCACCGGCTGCCCTGCCCGGTAAAACGGCCTGTATTTGATCTGGCTCCCGTAAAAGAGACCTCCGGGGCTAAATCCCCGTTGATCCTGCTGGCTTTATGCGGGGGTTGAAGCCCCCGTCTCCCTCCGGATCAATCTTTTCCGCAGCCTGTAAATCCCTTAGTTGGCCAGCACGGCCCGGTAGCGCACCTTGTTTTTCTTTACTTTATCGATGGCCGCGTTGGCCTGGGCCATGGGGAACAATTCCGTCGTGGCCTTCACCCCGTGCCGCGCCGCCACGTCCAGCATCTCCTTCAATTGGTGAGGGCTGCCGATCGGGCTGCCGCTGATCGAGCGGAGGCCGGAGATCAGCGTGAAGGCATTCAGGCTGACCGGAGAAGGCGGAATGCCCACAAAGCACAACGTCCCGGTGGGCCGCAGCGTCTGCAAATAAACGCTCCAGTCCTGGTCGGCGTTGATGGTGCTCAAAACAAAATCCAGCGATCCAGACACCTCTTTGATGGCCTTCGATTCGAGGGAATTTACAAAGTGGTCCGCGCCGAGCGAACGCGCCTCTTCTTCCTTGGCGGGCGAGGTCGAAAAGGCCGTCACATCGGCGCCGAAGACGTGCGCGAACTGAATGGCCAGGTGCCCCAGCCCTCCGATGCCCAGAATGCCCACGCGCGAGGTCGGATTGATGCCATGAGCGCGCAGCGGGTTATAAACCGTAATGCCGGCGCAGAGCAGCGGAGCTGTCTGTACGCTATCGAGAGCGTCGGGAATTGGAATCACAAAGCGCTCATTGGCCCGGACCCGGTCCGCATAGCCGCCATGGCGGTGAACGCAAGTCGCCTCAGCCTCCAGGCAAAGGTTCTCCATGCCGCGGGTGCACCACTCGCAGATGCCGCAGGAGTTCGACTGCCAGCCCAGGCCCACGCGCTGTCCGGTCGTCACTGACCGCACCTCGCTGCCCACGGCCGCCACCGTGCCCACGACTTCGTGGCCGGGAATAAACGGATACTGGCTGTTTCCCCAGTCGTTGGCGATCAGGTGCAGGTCGCTGTGGCAGACCCCGCAGTGGGTAATGGCAATTTCTACTTCGTGCAGGCCCAGCTCACCCGGGTCGTACTTGAACGGCAACAGTTCAGCTCCTGCGGCGTGCGCTGCAAGTCCTTGAATTTGGCTCATGCTTAGTCTCGAATCCTCGCTGGGGAAGGCAAAATGACGAGCAAGGATGCCGAAGGCACCCATCTGCAAATTGTCAGAGGAAACTCCCCCGATTGCTAGTTTAAACCGCCACCCGCTTCTATGCGCAGATTAAGCACTTGAAAACCGCTCAGAACTCCGCCGGCGGGCGCATCAGCCTCCAATTCCGCCGACTCGCCGTTCAGGCTGGCGTCCTGCGCGGCGCGCAGCGGTTCCAGCGTATTGGCCACGGAGAGCGGCAGGCTGGCGAGGGTTTGCCCTTCCATGCCGGCCTGTGTTTCTGGCACCAGCAGACTCACGTAGATGCAGTCGGCCGGGTGCTGACGGCGGGCCTGGGCCAGCTCCGTTTCCAGGTCCGGAGTGTGGTTCGGCAGCCGCGGCTGGTTCAGGGTCCGGTCCAGTGTTCCGGCGTCTGAAACCAGCAGCCGCAGATTGCCCGTTCCCAGTCTGGGCGGCAATTTTACATTGAGGCGCACGTTGCGCGCCGCCTGCCGCCACGGCTGCAGCGCCGCCTCCACCACTACCGTGTCGCCGGCATGAACAATATCGCCGGAAATCAGCCGCGCTGAGGTCAACTCCACCTCGACGCGATGCGGAATGGCTTCCACGTCGAGGTTGACCGCGCGCACCACGCCTTGCCGGCGGGCGCTCGCATAAAGCCGCTGAAAACGCTCCACAACCAGCAGCGCGGTGACCATCGGCGTCGGCAGCGAGTCGCCGGCCGGCGCCCACAGATCCAGCGGCGAGGCCGGATAGCCCTCCAGTTCAATGCTGCCGGTCAGGTGATAGCTGGTTTCGGCCGTGCTGTCGTTGGCTTGCAGCAGAGACTGGTACAGAACCACCAGAACCGCCTGCGGCGTCAGCGACGGCAGGTCCAGGACTTCCATGTTGAGCCGGTGATCCACATTTTGCGAGGGGCCTTCGCCATGCACACGGATATGGACGGGAATCATCTGCGCGCGCCCCCCCAGCACGCCGCGGATGGCCGCGTCGCGGTCCTCGGTGAAGGCGCCGATGGTTGCGCCCGTGTTCACAATCTTGAAGCTATTCATCGGCGAAGCCAGCGTGGCGACTACCTCCGTCGTGGTCATCGGCAGCGAAACCGGGCCGGCCTGTAGCAGGGGATGCCCGCAGGCCAGCAACTGCTTCGGATCGATGTAGGTCACCGTGCAGGTGGCCGCAATCTCCATGTCGCCGCGCACCAGTTGCGCGCTCACCGCCGAGCCGGGCACAACGCCCGCCATGGCCTTTGCCGAGATTGTTTCCCCAGCCGCTTCGGAGGAGGCGCCCATTCCCCCGGCCGCAACCGTTTCCAGACCCGTTCCTGCCATCCGCTGCTGCCACAGACGAACCGCCTCGGGAGCGAATCCGCTCATCACCAGCGGCGTTTCCATCGCCTGCATCGTGTCCTGACCTAATGCCTGGCCGGACGGCACCGAGGTCTGATTTCTGATCTCTGATCTCTGATCCCTGATGATGGGCAAAGAACGCACCTCCAGCATCTGTTCGATGGGCGTGATGCCGGCGATGGGATCCTTGCTGAACTGGCCGATGCGGTAGGCGAGTGCCCCTAGCAGACGGTTGCCGATGTAAACCGGGCTGCCGCTCATGCCGGCCACCACGCCTGTGTACTCGGGTTTGCTGCCGTGTAACTGGGCCAGAATCATATCGCGTCCGGGCCCCCGCGCCCCGCGCAAAACGCCCAGAATTTCTACATCCATCGGCTCCGGCTGACTGCCGTTGAAAACCGTCCAGGCCGTGCCCCGCAACCCGCGATGCACCTCGCCGAGCGGAAAAAAGCCGCCGCCCGTGGGCGGCCCGGCGACCGCAACAGCTTTCACTGGCGCGGTTTGCGCTGGCGCAAGGCCGGGAGAGAGAAGCATGGTCCACGCTGCGCCGAGGGCAAACGCAAATAGCCGAAACCAGGGGGTCGTCAAGCGGTTTTTCACAGATATAAGAGTACAACCGGATGGGGCTTTGCGGATTCCTGGTCGCCCAAGGAAACCGGCTGCGAGCGGCGCGGGAGGCATTGGCAGCGGAGAAAAGGTAAGACGACTGCAAGGCGTCTTACTATTGACAGATCGTCTTACTCGTGGGACCATGTAAGCCATGGAGAAGATCTTCACGACCGTCAGCAGCAAGGGGCAGATGGTGATTCCCGCCGCCATTCGCGCGTCGATGGGAATCGAGCCGGGGACGCGCATTGCTATCCGGCAGGAGGGGGCGCGGTTGATTCTGGAGCCGAAAACCATAGCGGCCAAGCTGCGCATTATCGACGAATTGTGCGGCATGACGGCGGGTGGTCCCTCGATGACTGATGAACTGATTGCGGATCGTCATGCAGAGGATGAGAAGAGTGGTTGGTAAGGAGCGCAGGTGACGGTTATCGTTCTGGACGCCTCGGCGGTATTGCGCTTTATCGATAAGGAAGCCGGATACAATCGCGTTGCGGAAATTTTGCTGGCTCAAATCGATCAATCCGTGGAAGTTGCAATTTCAGCGATCCAGTGGGGTGAGATTGCCGGGCGGCTGCGCAAGCGATTGGGAGCGGACGGACAGGGCAACGCATTGAAAATGCTGGCCGAGTTTGGTTTGCGCGTCGTGCCTGCAACCAGGGAACGCACCGTCCATGCCGCCGAGATCAAACAGGATCGGAAGCTCGCCTATGCCGACGCTTTTGCCCTCGATCTGGCCATGGACGCGCCCGATCACGTGCTGGTGACCGCCGACTACGATTTCAAAGCGGTGGCCGATCTGGCGCGGATTGAGTTTCTGCCAGCGAAATAATTTTATCTGTGGTTTTGCCTTGAAGGCGAGCTATCGCTTACTCGCTTCGAGCTTTCAATTGCAGCTTGCCATCGTTGGAGCGTATCTCTTCCAGAGCGCCGCTGTTGATCATGTTGCGAAGCTCGGCGCTCAGAACGCGGTCTCCGAAGCGCCCGCGCAGCTTGATGAGAATCCGCTCCCTGGCTCGCGGCGTGGCGCAGTATTTGTCAATGGCCTCCTGCGCCGCATTCAGCAGCGTCGCGGCTCCTCCGCCCTGCGTCGGCGCGGGCAGCAGCTTCTGCGGGTAGACGATGGTCACTCCGGGGTTGCCCAAGCTGTCTCCGGGCAGAACCGCGCCGAAGCATTCCGCATGGGCGGCCAGATACTCCCGAAGTTTCTTGCGTATCGCTCCGCCCGCGCCCGTCGATCCGTAGCCATGAATCACTTCAACGCGACCGCGGTAGTTGTTTCTGACGCAGGCATTGCAGAAATGCGCAAACTCCCGGATCGCTTCGGCAACGGTGTGATGGTGAAGATCGATGGAGCGGGATTCAATCATTGCTTCGTGAGGCGTTCCCATACCTTTTCGATGTAACTGTCGGTCATGCCGGCAATGTAATCGGCGACGGTGCGCGCCAGACCCTCGGCGGGAATCTGCGCCCGGTGGTCTTCGGGCAGCAGGCTGGGGCTGGCGACGAGCGCCGCAAACAATTCCTCGATTACTTCCGTGGCATGGACGTGCCCCTCCTCAATGGCGGGGGAGTTATAAAGATTGGCGTACAAAAACTCTTTGGCGGCTGCGCGGGAAGCTTCCATCCTCGGACTGAGCGCGGCTAGCCGGCGGGGCGCGCGGCGGATTTCTTCCAGGGTAGTAATATTCAGCGCGGCCACCTGCCGCTGCACCTCTTCCATCAGATCCGTGACCAATGCGTTGAGGACGCGGTTGAGGGTTTCATAGACAGCCAGTTTTGGCGGGGCGGCGGGAAACTCCGCGCGCACCATGTTATAAAATCCGCGGAAAAGAGTTACATTTTCAAGCACCTGCCCCAGCGAGAGAATGCCCGAGTCGAGGCCGTCGTCCAGGTCCGCCGTCAGATAGGCGATTTCGTCGGCCAGATCGAGAAGCTGAGCTTCCAACGGCGGAAACTGATCGAGAAAATACTCACTCAATTCCGGATGCTCGGCGGCAACGTAGTCGCTGGAGTGCTTGACGATGCCCTCGCGCACGGCCAGGGTCAGATTCAGGCCGCGAAAGCCCGCGTACCGCTCCTCAAACCAGGTGACAATGCGCAAGGCGTGCAGATTGTGGTCGAATCCCAGGCCGAAGCCGCGCAGGCAGTGGTCCAGGGCCTTTCCGCCGGCGTGGCCGAAGGGCGGATGGCCGATGTCGTGCGCCAGCGCCAGCGCCTCGGTCAACTCCGCATTCAGTCCCAGCGCGCGGGCCAGTGTGCGCGCAATCTGAGCCACCTCGAGCGTGTGGGTCAGGCGGCTGCGAAAGTGGTCCGAGGGAGCGTCGGCGGGCAGGCGTGCGAAGACCTGGGTCTTGCCGGCCATGCGGCGAAAGGCGCGCGCGTGCAGCACGCGCGCCATGTCGCGGGCAAAGGGCGTGCGGTAGGGATGCGGCGGCTCCGGGTGCACGCGGACGGCGAGCGGGCCGTCCGCGCGGACGGCAAGCCCGGCAGGCAAGGCGAAGGGCGGTTTGGGGGCCGGAGCTGTCATCGATTCACGCTACAAATACGATAACTGGAATGCCTGCGCGGAAAGGCGAAATTACTGATCTATTGATCCGGCAACTAAATACTGTCAGGTTGCCCCATCCATTTCCGCGCTTTTTGCGGAAATGGGTGGGAAGTGATGTCACTGTTTTCGTGCCGGATCAATATCTCCGTGTTTTGCGGCAAGCAGCGCTTGCCGCGCATCCTATTCCGGCTTGGACTGGCCAAGAGCGCTGTTCTCCTTGGCCAGCTTGACGCGGGCGCTCTCCAGCTTTTTCTGCACCTTGGCCACTTCGGCCGGGTCCACTTCCGTGGGCGCCGAGCGGGAAAACTGCTTCAGCGAAATCTCCCACTGCGCGGCGGCCAGCCGGATGCGCCCGGTCTTCTGGTAGAGGTCGCCCATGTGATTGTGGACGGTGGGGTCGGTCCGGTCGCGCTCGACGGCCTGGTGCAGGTTCTCCTCGGCCAGTTCGTACTCGCCCATCTTGAAGTAGACCCAGCCCAGCGAATCGAGGTAGGCGCCGTTGGCCGGCTCCTGTTCGACCGCCTTGCGAATCAGTTTGAGCGCCTCGGGCAGCCGGATGCCCTTGTCGGCCAGCATATAGCCGTAGTAGTTGAGAACCATCGCGCTGTTCGGCTCCAGCTCCAGCGCCTGGCGGAAGAACTGCTCGGCCGGGTCAAAATGTTTCTGCCGCTCGGCCAGCGCTCCTCGAAGAAAGAGCAGGTAGGCCCGGTCTTCGTCTTTTTTGGTCAGCGCATCGGCCTTGATGTAAGCCTCTTCGGCTTCCTTCCAGCGATGCAGCTCGGTGTAGAACTGGCCCAGCCGCATCCACACCTGCCGGTCATCCTGAGCCGTGCCCAGGAGTCCCTGGGCCAGCGCAATTCCCTCATTGCTCTTGCCGGCTTCCAGCAGGCTTCCGGCAAGCATCAATTTCAGTTGCAAATCCTTGGGATTGGCCTCGACGGCTTTGCGGCTGGCCTCGACGGCTTTGTCGTAGAGCCGGGCATCGCCATAGGCCTCGACCTGGCCCTCATAACCGCTTACCGTCGTGCTGCCGCCCATGTCGATCATCTTCTGATAGGTGGCGATGGCCTCGCTGGTCCGGTTCAGCTCGTGATAGAGCGCGCCCAGCCGCTCCAAAAAGATGCCGCGGTTGTTCTTCTCTTCGTCGGTGTAGGCGCCGTTGGCGTGCGAGGTCAGATCCACCATCTTTTCGCAGGTTTGCACGGCCTCGTCATAGCGGCCCAGCACGTCCAGCAGCAGTCCCTCGTTGTAGCCGGCGTCCAGATTGTCCGGCTCCTTGTGGCGCGCCTTGCGGATGGCGGCCAGCGCTTCCTCATATTTTCCCTGGCGGCGCAGAATCTCGCCGATGTGAATCAGCGCGCCAGCATTCTCCGGATCAGCTGCGGACAGCTCCCGGTATTGCGCCAGCGCCTCGTCGATCCGGTTGGCATTGAGCAGAGCCTGGGCCAGCGCTTCAATGGCGCGCGGATCTCCGGGCTCCAGAGCGGTGGCGCGCTGAAAGGCCGCAATCGCCTCCTTGGGCTGCTTCAACTGCTCGTAAGTCGTGCCCAAAGCATCTTCCATCTTGGCCGTCCTGTCGGCCTCCGGGACCGTCTCGATTGCCTTGGCGGCATTGGCCATGTCGCCGCTTTCGGCATAGAGGCGGGCCAGGTTCAGCACCACTTCCTCGGCGTCGGGCTCCAGTTCCCGCGCGGCCGTGAACTGCTCTTCCGCCTTTTTCTTGTCGTGCTTGACGGTGTAGAGCTGGCCCAGGACCATGCGATCTTCGACGCTCTTTGGCTCCAGCGCGATGATCTTTTCGAATTCGGCGATAGCCTGCTCCAGCACGTTGGCGTCGTGCGCGGCGCCGGACGGGGCATTCTCGCCCTCGCTCAGCGTGCGCAGGTAGATGCGCCCCAGCAGCCGGTGCGCGTTCACGTCGCCGGGCGTGCTCTTCAGCAGCCCCCGCGCCGTGTTTTCGGCCTCGCGCGGATGGCCCGTGCGGAAGTACAAATCCGCCAGCGCGTCGTTCAACTGCGGCGAGGCGGGGTCGGTGTCGAGCGCCAGCTTGTACTCTTCGATGGCTCGCGTCACGGACTCCGTGCGGCCGTCGGCGGCTTCTTCTTCGGCAAGGCGGGCCAGCGCCATGTGATAGTAGGCCAGCGCGCGGTCCGGCTGCGGCGCGGCGGAATCGGCGTTCTGGGCCGGCGCAATCTGGATCGGGCTGGCGATGGGCGCCTTGGATGAGCTGCCCGAAGTGCTTTGGGCGCGGGCTGGCCTGGCCGCCGGCAGTAAAGCTATCGCGGCGGCAAAGATGAGCCAAATGGGCAGCAAACGAATTTTTTTTGTCATCATTCTGGGGATTCCATGCCTCTTCGGTCCCGCCGGCGAGCGAAAAATGTCCACACTGTACGGCGAGAAAAAACGGCTAAGGAAGCCGCTGGCAGCAGCTCTGCCTGTCTTATAGACGATTCTAACCGGCATTGGGCGTGAACGGTGCGGCAGATTGCGGCATTTTACTGATTGATTCCGTTCTACGGAATGCCGAGCATTTTGTGGAACTGCAAGCTCAATCGCCAGCGCGGATGATTGAGGCAGTAGCGCACTGCGCGTTCGGTGTTGGCGGCGCGGCCGGGGCCATCCATCGGCTGTAAAGAGAAATGGCGGAAGGCCAGCGGTTCAAACTCCGCCGGATCAACGCCCGGCTGAGGATAGACCAGCTTCAGCTCGTCGCCGCTGCGCTGCGCCAGAGTGGCTCCAGCCTTGGGGCTGACGCAGAGCCAGTCCAAGTCCTCTGGCGCCGCGACGGTTCCGTTGGTTTCGACGGCAATCTCAAAATTGCGCGCGTGCAAGGCGGCGATCAAGCCCGCGTCCAGTTGCAGCAGCGGCTCGCCGCCGGTGCAGACAACGAAACGCTGGCCGCAAGCGGCTGGCCACTGCCGCTCGATGGCCACCGCCAAATCTTCGGCAGAATCGAACTTTCCGCCGCCCGGCCCATCCGTGCCCACAAAATCGGTGTCGCAAAATTGGCAGATTGCATCCGGCCGGTCGGCTTCGCGCCCCGACCAGAGGTTGCATCCGGCAAAGCGGCAGAAGACCGCCGCCCGGCCCGCCTGCGCCCCTTCGCCTTGGAGCGTGTAGAAGATTTCCTTCGCGGCGTAGCTCATTTTGCCCACCCCCCAACAATCTGGGTGCCCCAGGTCCCGTTTTTGGGACCTGGGAGACCACGAAACTCAAACCAACCGCATTCTATTGTGAGAGATTATCGTTTTTCGATTGCTGATACTTCAGCGGATCCGTAAGCCCGTTCTCGCGGAAGCCCTTCTGCCGCAGCAGGCAGGAGTCGCATTCTCCGCACGGCTGGCCCGTGGGCGAGGGGTCGTAGCAACTGCTGGTCAGGCTGAAGTCCACGCCCAGCTCGATGCCCCGATGCACAATCTGCGCCTTGGTGAGCGCCAGCAGCGGCGTGTGAATCTTCAGATGCTGGCGGCCTTCGACGCCAGCCTTGGTGGCCAGGTTGGCCAGCTTCTCGAAGGCCTCGATGAACTCCGGCCGGCAGTCGGGATAGCCCGAATAGTCCAGCGCGTTGACCCCGATGAAAATGTCACTTGAGCCGAGCACCTCGGCCCAGGCCAGCGCAAAGGAGAGGAAAATCGTGTTGCGCGCAGGAACGTAGGTGATGGGGATTCCGTGGCTCATCGCGGCCGTGTCGCGGCCCTTGGGAACCGCAATGTCGGCGGTCAAGGCCGAGCCGCCGAAGACGCGCAGGTCGATGGCCGCGATGCGATGGTCCGCGACGCCGGTGGCGGCGGCCACGCGCCGCGCGGCTTCCAGCTCAATCACGTGCCGCTGGCCATAGGAAAACGAGAGCGCGTGCAGTTCGTAGCCCTCGCTCTTGGCAATGGCCAGAACCGTGGACGAATCCAGGCCCCCACTCAACAACACGACAGCTTTTTTCTGTTTGTTTTCCATTACTTCAAATCTCCGCCCTTGCCAATATCCATCGAGGCCGGGATGGGATGGCTCTCGTCGATATAGGCCTCGATGCACTCTTTAAGCACGCCCTTGGATTCGAGGATGAAATCGATGGCGTCGCGTCCCGCGCCCTGGCCGCCGGGGTGCGGCGTCACGTAATGCGCCTCGGCCTTCACCTGCGCGCGCGCATTGGCCACGGCCACGGCCAGGCCGCACTGGCGCATCACCGGCAGGTCAATCACGTCGTCGCCGACGTAGGCGATCTGGTCCAGCGTAACGCCTTCCTTCTCCATGATCTCGCGCACCGGGCGCATCTTCAGCGCCTCGCCCTGGTAGACGAATTCGAGTTTGAGATCACGGGCGCGCGTTGCTACGGTCTCCGAGATGCGCCGTGTAATGATGCCCAGCTTCAGGCCCCCCAGCCGCGCCAACGAAACGCCCGCGCCGTCGTGCGCGCAGTAGCCCTTGGCCTCCACCAGCTTGGTGGATTGGACGGCAAAGCCCATCTGGCCTGCTTTTCCGTCCAACTGGTTTTGCACCGAGGGGCTGCCGCCCGCAGGGCCAGGAACCAGCCAGATGGTGCCGTCGGTCAAAACTCCATCGACGTCGAAGAGAATGATTTTGATGCGCCGCGCGCGATCTTCAGCGGAAAGTGTCATGCTTCGATTCTACCGAATCCCCACGGCGCGCTGCTCTCATTGCGGCGCGGGAGTGGCAGGCGGCGCGGCCAGAGGCGCCCGCCAGCGCCGCCATTCCAGCTCCGGCTTTTTGCGCCCAACCCTTCATGCGCGTCCTTCCAATTCAATTTAACTGATGGTTCTTGCTCGCCGCGAAGTCATGTCTTGCGCATCGATTGCGTTCGGCCTGCGCTTCGATGGCAATGGAACAAGTATTCCTTCCATGCCGGCAATTTTTCTGCAATGATATTCTCAGCTTGAACGCCCTTCTCCTATTGATCCGGCCCGAAAGTATTAACACAATTTTGGGTGTCCCACCCTTGCGACTGTCATTCTGAGCGAAGCGCAGCGAAGTCGAAGAACCTGCGTTTCGTTCCCTTGTCGCTAGGGTGGGATCGCACGATGAAAATCTTATAGGAGGCCGGCTGGCGATGGCTCATCGTCCTCCCTTCGATGCCCGGTGACGGATGCCGATTCATCCCGTCGAAAACGAGGAAGGCGTACACTCAAAAGCAATTACCGGCCGCTATTTCCGGCCTGTGGACCTCAATGGGAGAATCTGCCATGCAGGAAGCGAGCATCCCCAACGCAAGCCCGGCTACAAATCAGGCGTCCGCGGCCAGCGCCATCATCCGCGCCGAAAAGATCGAGAAATTCTATGCGCAGCCCAGCCAAAACCGCATTCAGGTCATCTCCGCCACCGATCTCTCGATTGTTCCCGGAGAGATTGTTGCCCTGCTCGGCCCTTCCGGCTCCGGCAAATCGACGATGCTGCGCATGTTGACCGGCCTTTCCACGCCCACCGCCGGCCAGGTCTACTGGCACGAAAAGCCCATCGCCGAGGCGGAGATCAATGTTTCCATCGTCTTCCAGAGCTTTGCGCTTTTCCCCTGGCTTACCGTGCTGGAAAACGTCGAAGCGCCGCTGCAGGCGCGCGGAGTGGACGCGGATGAGCGTTACGACCGCAGTATGAAGATGCTGGACACGGTCGGCCTGGACGGATTCGAGGCCGCTTATCCCAAGGAGCTTTCGGGCGGCATGAAGCAGCGCGTTGGCTTTGCGCGTGCTCTGGTGGTCGAGCCGGAGGTGCTCTTCATGGATGAGCCCTTCAGCGCCCTCGACGTGCTGACGGCCGAAAATCTGCGCAGCGAGCTGCTGGAGCTGTGGACCAACAAGACGATGCCCACCAAGGCCATCTTCCTGGTGACGCACAACATCGAAGAAGCCGTTCTGCTGGCCGACCGCATCATCGTGCTCGGCCGCAATCCCGGCCACATCCGCACCGACTTCCGGGTGCAGTTGGCCCAGCCGCGGGACCGCAAATCCGAGCCGTTCACGCAGTTGGTGGACTACATCTACAAGGTGCTCACCAAGCCTGATGTGGCGCCGGCCGAAGCGCCCGAGCTTCACGTGCGCGATCAGCGCCAGATGCACTACCAGATGCTGCCCCACGCGCGGCCGGGCGGCGTGGCTGGCCTGCTGGAACTGCTGCTCGACAAGGGTGGGCGCGACGACATCTACCGCATGGCCGACGACCTGAGCTTCGAGATCGACGACCTGTTGCCCATTGTGGATGCCGCCCAGTTGCTCGGCTTCCTGACCATCGAAGAGGGCGACGCGGTTATCACCGCCAGCGGCATGGAGTTCGCCAACTCCGAGATTCTCCGCCAGAAGGAACTCTTCCGCGACGCCGCTGTCTCGCACGTCCTGTTGCTGCGCCAGATTTGCCGGGCAATCGAATCCAAAATCGACCACACCGTCCCGGAAGACTTCTTCCTCGATATGCTCGACGAGCAATTCAGCGAGGAGGAATGCGAACGCCAGATCGAAACCGCCGTCACCTGGGGCCGTTACGCGGAGCTGTTCGACTATGACGCCGGACACCGCCGCTTTGTGCTGCCCGACGCGCAGGAAGAAGAGATTGCCACCGGCGAGGAAGCCAAGTGAAGCCTCAGTTCACCCTAGCCCGTTCGCTGGTCAGCGCGCGCTCCTGGCCGGTTCTCACCGATCTGACGGTGGGCGCCTTTGGCCTGGCGATCTTCTGCGCCATGCTGCACATGGCCAGCTATTGGATGGCCAGCCCTGTGCCCGCGGTCGCCATCTCGCACTCCGTGCGCGCGCTGCCGCTCTATGCCTTCTATTCGGTTGTGCGCATCACCATCGCCTACCTGCTCAGCCTGATCTTTGCCGTCTCCTACGGCTATATTGCCGTCTACAATCCGCGCGTCGAGGCCTGGATGATCGCCGTGCTCGACATCCTCCAGTCGATCCCCGTGCTCAGCTTTCTGCCCGGCGTGATGCTGGCCATGATGGCCCTGGTTCCCAACCATCAACTGGGCATCGAGATGGGCTCCATCCTGCTGATCTTCACCGGCCAGGTATGGAACATGGCCTTCAGCTTCTACTCTTCGCTGAAGAGCATTCCCAAGGAGATGGTGGAAGCCGCGCGCGTCTATCGCTATTCGGCCTGGCAGCGCTTCTGGCAACTGGAAATGCCCTTTGCCGCCATTGGCCTGATCTGGAACTCGATTGTCTCGGTTGCCGGTGGATGGTTCTTCCTCATCACCTGCGAAATGTTCCCCATCGGCGCGCGCAACTTCCGCCTGCCCGGCCTGGGCAGCTATCTGCAAACCGCCGCCTCGGCCAACCCGGTCGATCTGCACGGCCTGCTCTGGGGCCTGACTGTCCTGATCCTCATCATCGTGGCCACCGACCAGTTGATCTGGCGTCCGCTGATCGCCTGGAGCGACAAATTCAAATTCGAGCAGGTTGAGTCCAACACCCGCGTGACCTCGCCCATTCTCTCGCTGTTGCAGCGGTCGAGCCTGCTCACCCGGTTGCCCGCGCGCATCTGGGACAGCTTTGAAGAAGGCCTTTACCACCGGCTCTCCCGCACGCACGCCTGCCGCATTGTGCATCCCGTCGACGAGGATGAGCACAAGGGCGGGCGGCTGCTTCCCATCGTTTTTGGCCTTTTTGCAGCGCTGATCATCTTCTGGGGAGCATCAAAGGCCGTCGCGCTGATTCATGGCGTCACCTGGGCCGATATTCGCCTGCTCTTTCTGGGCGCGGGAGCCACTTTCCTCCGCGTCAACGTCACGCTGCTGATCGCCGCGCTTTGGACCATCCCCGTCGGCGTCGCCATCGGACTCAATCCCAAGCTGGCCAGGGTCTTGCAGCCCATCACGCAGATTGTGGCCTCGGTCCCGGCCACGGCGCTCTTCCCCGTGCTGATGCTGGCGCTGATTCATCTGGGCGGCGGCCTCGGCATCGGCTCCATCGCCCTGATGCTGCTGGGAACGCAGTGGTACATTCTCTTCAACGTCATTGCCGGCGCCATCGCCATCCCCTCCGATCTGAAGGAGGCCGCCACCGTCTACCGCTTCACCCGCTGGCAGCGATGGACCAAGCTGATTCTGCCTGGCATCTTTCCGTATCTTGTCACCGGCATGATTACCGCCTCTGGCGGCGCGTGGAACGCCTCGATCATCGCCGAATACTTCCACATCGGCGACCAGACGCTGCAAACTCTGGGCCTGGGCGCGCAGATCAGCGCATCCACTGACAGCGGCCGCTTCTCCATCCTGCTGCTGGCCACCACCTTGATGGCCACCATGGTAGTCACCATGAACCGCTTGGTCTGGCGCCGGCTCTACCGCCTGGCCGAAACCCGGTACAAGCTCGAAGGTTAGTGCGTTTTTGCTTTTGCTATAAACTTCCGTGCCCCACCCATTCCGCGTTTTTCTGCAGAATGGGTGGGGCACCAATAAAATCCCGGCCTACACAATTTTCTAAAATGTTCCAGCTCTCCGGCTGCTTGAATCAGTGACCTGTAGCGACGGTCTTATCCGTGCAATCTTTCCACAATGTGGAACATGGATTTAAGGAATTTTAGCCATGGGCAACTCAATCACCGGGGTTTGCTTGCCGTCTTTCACGGTGTATGCCCACAGGCCATAAAAGCTGGCCCGCAGCGCCGGTTGCGCCTTCAGCACCGCGCTCAGCACGGCAATGGCTTCGGTACGCTGCGCCGCCGGATCGGTCACTCCGGTCGATTCGTAGAGCACGCCCAGATCGCTATGTAGTAGCGTCGCGTCCAGGCGCACGGCGTCGATCTTCCAGGCGCGCGGGCCATCGGGCAGCGTCCAAGGGAAGGCGTCCTGCGGCGAATTCTTGATCGCCGCCTGCTCCGCCCCCAGCTTTTCAAGATTCGGCGAGGAGAGAAAATCCACCGGGACAAGCAGCACTCGTGCGGTCTCGTATGCGTACCACGCGCTCCAATTCTGGCCATCCGCGGCCAACTCGCGGGCGCGGGTCCACCACCAGACGCCGTCATGGCCATCCAGTGCGCCCGGCCGCACGGTAAGGCCGCCCAGCTTCCATCCGGAATCGGGGCCGCTCCAGACCAGGATGAAGCCCAACTGGCCTGCATTGGGCGCACCGGCCGCATTGGCTAGCACCACCGCGTAGCGGCCCGGCGGCAGCGCGCGCATGGTCAGCGTCAAGGTTAGCGAGCCACTGGCGGTGGAGCAGAAGAACTGCGTGTCAGCGGGCGCGGCCAGGCTGGTGGCGTCCAGCAGGTACAAATTCCGCAGTTGAATCTGTCCGCCCTTCATCAGCACGGCGGAGGCCTCCGCCGCCTGGCGGATTGGCTCCCAATCCTGCGCGACGGCAGGCAGCAGGGCGGCCTTCAGAGCGGCTTCATCCTGGTTGGCCACGGCCGCGATCAGCCGTCCCGCGGCCGCCGTCAGCGCATCGCGATCGAGCGGCTGCAACTCGGCCTGCATGGTGCAACTGGTGGCGCGGCCCGCCGCTGGCGTGGCCAGCAACGCCAGCAGCACTGCGGGCGCGGCAAAACTTTTCACGCTGAGGCGCATTCTTTGTATCCCTTCCCGTCCCTTGCAACGATTGATCCAGCATGACAACACGGAGGCTGGGCGCCCCATCCTTTCCGCGTTCTGTGCGGAAAGGATGGAAAACCACAATGAATTGCCGGATCAACGAATACCCGCGAATTGCCTTCAGTGAGCGTCCGCGGGCCACTGTTAGTCTAGTACAGTAGAGCGGCGATGGAATGCCGCGTCCGGCCAGCAATTTGGCGCCTGACCTCAGCCGGACAAACGACCTCGGCGGCCAGAAACCGGGAGCTAGGATCAAATTTCATGCGCGACCTTAACCCGCTTAACTCGCCTACTCCGCTCCGCATTCTGTGCGTGCTGGCGGCGCTAACGGCGACGCTCGGTGTAGCCCCTGCGCTGGCGCAGAAGCCAGCCGTCGCGCCCGCGTCCAAGCCGCTGGCTCAGCATAAACATCCCGGTGCAAAGCGCAAGGCGGCCAAGGCAACGGATGCCGCCCAAACCAAAGCCGCAGCGCCGCCAGCGGCTCCAGTTGCGGCCAAGCCAGCCGAGCCGGAATTGCCCCTGTGGCCGGTCAATGAGAGGCCTGTCGAGGCCTCCGTCACCTGGAACAGCAAGGGGTTGCGCATCGAAGCCGCCAACTCCAGCCTGCAACAGATTCTGGAAGGCGTGAGCGCCGCCACCGGCGCAAAAGTGGAAGGCTTGGAAGCCGATCAGAGAATTTTTGGCGTTTACGGTCCCGGCCCGGCCCGCGACGTGCTCAGCCTGCTTTTGCAGGGCACCGGCTACAACGTCTTGCTGATCGGGGATCAGGGACAGGGAACTCCGCGCACGATCGTGCTCAGTTCCCCCCATGCCGGAGCCGCGCAGCCAGCCGCCGTTTCCGCATCGGACGATGAGGACGACGACATGGATGAGCCGACGCAATCCACTCCGCCGCCCATGCGGCACGGCGGAGTGCGCACGCCGCAGCAGATCACGCAGGAGATGCAACAGCGCAGGCAGGAGATGCTACAGCGCCAGATGCAACCCTACAACGCTCAACCGCAGTAAAGCGGTTCTCCGATGATTTTTGACCGGAACAGAATGGAAAAACGCTCTTAGGAAGCCCGCGCTTCCTGCGGGGTCTTAATTGCTGCCGGCCGAGGCTGCCGGTGGATGAGCGCAAGACTCGCGCGAAGAATGCCATAAGCAGCTAGCAGGCTGAAAGCCATGGCGCCCGCCAACGCACATATCAAAACCGCCAAATTCAAGAAATCCGCCATCGTCTGTGCCTTCGCACACTCTCCCGCGGGTCAGAACACTCCGCATTTCCGTTCTCAGGCCAGCCGCGAATCCGCCAGGCCACCCAGAAAGATTGTCGCAGAGAAAACTCCGCTTTGACCCATATTTCTGTTAACTACTAGAATACTCCTAGTGGCATTCCTATCCGTTGAACGCACCGGCAGGGCCCCGAGGTCCCACAACTGGCGAATTCCTTGATCTTTCGCCGGGTTCAAGAGCAAATCGTTGAGCCGTGAGCGGATTTTCATCGGAATTGCATGAAAGCAACGCGCTATCGAGGGTCACTGCGCTATCACATAGATAGGAGGTATTTTTATGCCAGAACCAAAGATTGCCAAGAAAGGTTCCTATCACGTCGATGTAGAAGCCGGCAAAAGTTATTACTGGTGTGCCTGCGGTCAGAGCGCCAGCCAGCCCTTTTGCGACGGCAGCCACCAAGGAAGCGGATTTTCTCCGGTAAAATACGACGCCACCGAGTCCAAGAACGTGCATTTCTGCGGTTGCAAGCATACCGCCAACCCACCCATCTGCGACGGCAGCCACCGCCAACTTTAATCCGGCTCCGGCCACGGGATTTCAGCCTCAATTCATGCCCATCACTCACATCACGGTGCGCGGGGCGCGCCAGCACAATCTGCGCAACATCAGCGTCAGCATTCCCCGCAACACGCTGACGGTCATTACCGGCCTTAGCGGCAGCGGCAAGAGTTCGCTGGCCTTCGACACGATCTATGCCGAGGGCCAGCGCCGCTACGTGAAGACCCTCTCGGCCTACGCGCGCCAGTTTCTCGACCTGATCGAGCGGCCCGACGTGGATTCGGTCGATGGGCTCAGCCCGGCCATCTCCATTGAGCAGAAGACCACCAATCGCAGTCCCCGCTCGACCGTGGGCACCATCACCGAGATCTACGATTACTTGCGCCTGCTCTATGCCTCGGTGGGCACGCCGCACTGCCCCAACTGCGGCCGTCCCATCTCGCGGCAAACGGAAGAGCAGATCGTGCAGCGCATTCTGGAGCTGGGCTACGGCGAGCGCGTCACCGTAATGGCGCCCATCGTCCGCGGGCGCAAGGGTGAGTTCCGGGAGCTGTTCGACCATCTCGATCAGTTGGGCTTTCGCGCCCGCGTGGACGGCGAGGTGCAGGACCTTTCCGAGCCGCTCAACCTGGACCGCCGCAAGAACCACACCATCGAAGCGGTCATCGACCGCATTCTGCTGAAGAATCCCGCGCCCGGCGCGCCACCGCCGCGCCCCGGCAAGCCCTCGGTGGAAAAGCGCCTGGAGATCGCCGTGGCCAATGCGCTGCAACTGGCCAACGGCCTCGCGCTGGTGGCCATTACCGGCAGCGAAGAGCAGTTGTTCTCCTCCTCGATGTCCTGCCCCGACTGCGGCCTCGACGTGCCCAAGCTGGAGCCGCGCAGCTTCAGCTTCAACTCCACCTTCGGCGCTTGTCCGGAGTGCCACGGCCTGGGTTCGCTCTATGATCTTGACCCCGCCAAGGTCATCATCGACTGGTCCAAGCCGCTGCTGGATGGCGGCCTCGGGCCCGGCTCGACCTCGCAATATTTGCTCAAGCTGATGCGCGTGGCCGCTATCCGCTACAAGATCGACCTGAAGACGCCGTTCGACGAGCTGCCGCCGCGCCAGCAGCACATTCTGGTCTACGGTCCGCCCAAAGGCGAAGCTCCGCGCACCGGCTTTCACGGCATTCTCGCTTATCTGCGCGACAGCATCGAGGAATCGCAGAGTGCATCCTATCGCGAGACCATGCTGAACTATATGTCCGCCACGCCGTGCCCTGCCTGCCGCGGCCAGCGCCTGCGCCCGGAGTCGCTGGCGGTCAAGATCGGCGGTCTCTCCATCGCCGACTTCACCGCGCTGCCGCTCACGCGCGCTCTCTCGGCAGCCATCGGCTTTGCGTTCACGGCGCGCGAGTCCCTGGTGGCCGAGCGCCTCCGCCGCGAGATCGCCGAGCGGCTGGAGTTTCTCTGCGACGTCGGTCTCACCTACCTTGCGCTGAATCGCAGCGCCGCCTCCATCTCCGGCGGCGAGGGCCAGCGCATCCGCCTGGCCACGCAGATCGGCTCCCGGCTGCGCGGCGTGCTCTATGTTTTGGACGAACCCTCGATCGGCCTGCACCAGCGCGACAACAACCGCCTCATCCAGTCCCTGGAAAAACTGCGCGACCTGGGCAATTCCGTGCTGGTCGTCGAGCACGACGAAGACACCATCCGCCACGCCGACTATGTGATCGACCTTGGCCCCGGCGCCGGCCGCTTGGGCGGCTACGTCGTCGCCCAGGGCACACCCGCCGAAATCATGAAATGCCCCGAGTCGCTCACCGGGCGCTATCTGCGCGGGGCCACCAGTATGTTGCAGCGCGAACATCCGCGCCCCCTCACTGGCAAATGGCTCACCATCACCGGCGCGCGCGAGCACAACCTCCAGGACATCAGCGCGCGCATCCCGCTGGGAGTCATCACCGTCGTCACCGGCGTCAGCGGCTCGGGCAAAAGCTCGCTCGTCAATGACATTTTGTACCGCTCGCTGGCCCAGACGCTCTATGGCTCGCGCGAGGAGCCGGGCGCGCACGACACGCTCTCCGGCGCGGAACAGATCGACAAAGTGGTCCGCATTGACCAGTCCCCCATCGGCCGCTCGCCGCGTTCCAACCCCGCCACGTACACTCAGGTCTTCACGCCCATCCGCGACCTCTTCGCCATGCTGCCCGAGGCCCGCGAACGCGGCTACCAGCCGGGCCGCTTCAGCTTCAACGTCAAAGGCGGACGCTGCGAGGCCTGCCAGGGCGACGGGCAGCGCCGCATCGAGATGAATTTCATGCCCGATGTCTTTGTCGAGTGCGAGGTCTGCAAAGGACGCCGCTATAACCAGGAAACCCTTGCGGTCAAGTTCAACGGCCACTCCATCGCCGACATTCTGGAGCTGACCATTGAGGACGCGCTCACCGTGCTGGCCGATGTGCCTCAGGTGCGCCAAAAGCTGCAAACCATGGTCGATGTGGGCCTGGGGTACGTGCGCTTGGGCCAGAGCGCAACCACGCTTTCCGGCGGCGAGGCGCAACGCATGAAGCTGGCGCGCGAGCTGAGCAAGCGGCAGACGGGCCGCACGCTCTACCTGCTCGATGAGCCAACCACCGGCCTGCACTTCGATGACGTGCGCAAGCTGCTGGAGGTTCTGCACCGGCTCGCCGACCTGGGCAACTCGATTGTCATTATCGAGCACAACCTGGACGTGATCCGCAACGCCGACTGGATTCTCGACCTCGGTCCCGAAGGCGGCGAAGGTGGCGGCCGCATCGTCGCCGAGGGCCGCCCGGCGACGGTTGCCGCCACGCCCGGCTCCTTCACCGGCGAATTCCTCCAGCGCTATTACTCCGGCTCCGATGCTGCCGCTTTGGAGGAAGAGCCTGCCAATGAGCCGCTTGCTCCGGCGGAAGGCGCAAAAGCCCAGGAAGCCGCGCCGGCCGCCAATGAAGCCAAGCCGCCTGCCCGCCGCAAACGGCAAGCCACCAAGAAACCAGCCGCCAGCAAAGCCACCCGCCGCGGCAAGAAAACGGGAAAGCCATGAGCGACTTTGAAGAGACGCCGCGCGAGCAGGAACAGAATTCATTTTCCGCGCGCGAGCAGCCCTTGCCGCCGGACGGCTACGACGATTCCACGCCGTTGTTTCAGTCATGGTCCCAGCCTGAGCGCACGCGCATTCCGCATCTCGGCCATCTGTGCCTGCTGGCGGCGCTGGCCGTGCTGGGGGTGCTTTGCGCGGCAGTGCTGATCCAAATCGCCTTACACTTTCACCTGTATGGCGTGACCACGCAAGAGCAGGCCAAGAGCGAAATCCATTATCTTTTGGGCAGCCAGGCGATTCTCTATTTAGCCACTCTCGTCCTCAGCCTCTTCGTTTTTCCGCTGTTTTGGAACAAGAGCTTTTTTGCCGGCATTCAGTGGCGCGGCGCGGAGGCTCTCCGGCTCCGCTGGCAATTGTTTTTGACGGCCGTGGGCTGCTTCCTTCTGGCCGTGTTGGACGAGGCGGTGCTGCCAGGGCCGCCCAACGCGCCGATTGACGAAATCTTCCGTTCTCCCGGTGCGGCGTGGCTGATGTTCGGCTTCGGCGTCACGCTCGCGCCACTTTGCGAGGAGATCCTTTTCCGCGGCTTCCTGCTGCCGTCTTTGGCCACGGCCTGGGACTGGGCCGGCGAGCGCTTGACCGGCAGGCGCTCCCGCCCGCTCGACGACAACGGCCATCCGCTGTGGTCGCTGCCAGCCATCGTCTTTGCTTCCATCGCCACCAGCCTGCCCTTCGCCCTGATGCACGCCGAGCAGACCGGCAAATCCCTCGGCCCGTTTCTGCTGCTGATTGCGGTCAGCCTGGTTCTGTGCGCGGTGCGCATCAAAACCCGCTCGCTGGCCGCCAGCACGCTGCTCCACGCCAGCTACAACTTCATTCTTTTCTTTTCCATGCTGGTGGGCACCGGCGGCTTCAAGCACCTGGAACGAATGTGAAAAAGCAGGGAATAGGGAACAGGGGGCAGGGATTAGGGGTAGAGAGCGTCCGGTTGAAGCGGGTGCCCCACATTTGGCGCTCCTGAGCGCAGTCGAAGGATCTGTGTCTTGCAATCGCGCCAAATGTGGGATAGCTCCATCTATTTACAGTTTTTTATTGTTATTTACAGCTCTTTATCCCTGATCCCTGTTCTCTGATCCCTGATCCCCGCTTTTCGATACAATCAAGAGCAATGACTACCCCAACCAATGCGCAGCATCTGCTCTCCTTGCTGGCTGAAAAGAGCTTCCGTCTCGGCCAGTTCAAGCTTTCCTCCGGCGGCACCAGCGACTACTACGTCGACTGCCGCACCACTACCCTGAACGCCGAGGGCGGCTGGTACACCGGCCAGGCGATTGCCGACCTGCTAACAGCGCACGGCATCGCGGCCGAGGCCATCGGCGGACTGACCATGGGCGCGGACCCCATCGTTTCGGCCGTCGCCATCGCCACCGCGTGGCGCGCAATGGAAGCTGTCCGGCAGAACCAGCCCAAGCCGCAAGTGCTGAATGGTTTTCTGGTGCGCAAGACCGAGAAGACCCACGGCACTGGCCGCCGCATCGAGGGCTTCTGCCGCGAGGGCGCGCGCGTCATCATTGCCGATGACGTCTGCACTACCGGCGCTTCCACCATCAACGCCATCGAGGCGGCGCGCGAGGCTGGCATGATCGTCGCCGCTGTGGTCTGCCTGGTGGAGCGCGAAGAGGCGGACGGCCGCCCCGCAGTGGAGGCAGCCGCCCAGGATGCGCCCTTCTTCAGTCTTTTCACCTCGAGCCAAGTTCGCGCCGAACATCAAAAGCAGCTCGACGCCGCCAAATCCTGAAGCGGTTCTCCGGCCCGATTGCAGGACGCCCTCCGCTTTACCGCACGGCCGCCGTCTGGGACGGTGCCGCTGCCATGTTCTCCAGCAGCCGTACCTCGACGCGCCGGTTCTGCTTGCGCCCTTCGGCGGTTGTGTTCGGCGCCGCGGCCTTGTCCTTGCCGATGCCGATCAGGTAAAAGCGGTGCGCGGGAATGTTGTATTTCGACGCCAGGTACTGCACCACGGCATCGGCGCGCCGCTGGCTCAGTTCGTAGTTGTATTGCGCCGATCCGGTCGAGTCGGTCCCGCCCGTCACTTCCAGAATGTAGTTGCTGGCCGAGCCAAGCTGCGCGGCAAAGGCGTCGAGTTGCGCACGATTCTCCCGTGTAAGCACCGCCTTGTCGAAACCGAAGGTGACCGCCTCATTGGCCACCGGCCGGTAGTTGTCCAGCCCCTTCACGACGCTCTCCAGCGAGTCGGCGCGATGCACCGCAAGGTTGGCCGAGGATTCGGCGTCGCCCGCGGCCTTGCTGGCGTCCTGGGCGTTGCGATTGGCCGCGTCGGCCGAGCCCTGCGCCTGCCGGATTCCCGACTGCGAGCGGTCGTCCACGTCGTGAATCCGCCGGTTGTTGTCCGCCGTCCTGCTGTCCAGTTGATTGGTGTGGTCCACCAGCGGCGCCGTCTGGTTGTACACATATTTCTTGGTTGCGCAGCCCGTCGCGCCCGCCACCGCCAAGGCCGCCGTCAAACTCCATATTCCAATTCGATTCGCGCTCATTCGATTGTCCCTTTCCGCGCCATGCTGGTTGCCGCCAGACGCATCCGCCGGCAAGGCTGGCCGTTCGCTCTGCTTACAACAGAGCATCCACGTGGCCAAACGCACAGTTCCATCCAACCCCATGAAAACAGAAGCCTTGTCTGAATCGACGGCAACAACCCACGGCGCAGCAACCGTGTATTTTTTACCGATGCCGGTAAAGATTGCATAGTGCAGGGAACAGGGATTAGCGGGCATCCCACTGAAGCGGGTGTCCCCCCCATCTGGCGTTCCTGAGCGAAGCCGAAGGATCTGCGCTTTGCAATCGCGCCAAATGTGGGATAGCTTCATCTATCTACAGCCTTTTTATCGTGTTTTCATGGCTTTTTATCCCTGATCCCTGATTCCTGTTCTCCGATCTCTGCTTCCAAACCCGCTATTCTAAGTTCAAGCACAGCCCCGCCCCATGGACCTTTACGAAAAAATCCGCGCTCTGCCCAAGCACCCCGGCGTGTACCTCTACAAGAACGCCGAGGGTGAGGTCATTTACGTGGGCAAGGCCATCAACCTGCACTCGCGGGTTCGCTCTTACCTGCTGGCGGCCTCGCAGGCCAACGCCAAAACCGGTTCGCTGATGCGCGAGGCGGTCGATCTCGACTACATCCTGGTGGGCAACGAGCAGGAGGCGCTGGCGCTTGAAAATAACCTCATCAAGCAGCGCCAGCCGCGCTTCAACATCCTGCTGCGTGACGACAAGACCTATCCCTACGTCAAGCTCACAATGGCCGACCGCTACCCCAAGGTCTTCGTCGTCCGGCGCGTGCGCAGGGACGGCGCGGCCTACTATGGCCCCTACTTTCCCGGCAGCCTGGCCTATCGCGTGGTCGAGCTGATCCATCGCAGCTTTCTTCTGCCCAGTTGCAAGGTCGATCTCTCCTGCTACCATCCCCGCGCCTGCCTGCAGTACTACATTCATCGCTGCCTTGGCCCCTGCGTGGAAGACCTGACCACGCCGGAGATTTACGCCAACGCCGTGCATGACGCGCAACTGCTGCTCGAAGGCCGTCACACCGAATTGGAAGACGCCCTGACCGCGCGCATGGCGGCCGCCGCCGAGGCCGAGCACTTCGAAGCCGCCGCCCACCTGCGCGATCAGCTCTCCACCGTCCACCAGTTGAAGGAAAAGCAGCGCGTGGCCACGGTTGAGCTGGACGACGACGCCGACGTCTTCGGCTACCACTACGAGGACGGCCGCCTGGCCATCAACCTCTTCCACATGCGCGCCGGAAAAATTGTCGACCGCCGCGAATTCTTCTGGGAGGATTTGCCGGAGCTGCCGGACGCCACCGACAGCGAGGCCAATCAGCCTGAAGACCTGGGTGCCCCACCCTTTCGCCGCACTTCAGGCGAAAGGGTGGGAGACTACGAACCTCAACCCTCATCCGAGGAAAACACATCAACCCTGGGTGCCCCAGGTCCCGCTTCTGGGACCTGGGAAACCACAGAAGCAGACGCGCTGAAGGGTACGGGTTTCAGGGTGAAGGGTACGGGCTTCAGCCCGTACATAGAAGAGCAGAATGAAGAAGAGGGGGCTTTAGCCCCGGAGGGCAATGCCGGTCCAGCGGCCCCTCCCTTCCATGCCGGCCGCGTCTTCAGCGCGCTGCTCAAGCAGCTTTACATCGACCAGCAATACGTTCCGCGCTCGATCCTGATCCCGGCGGACTTCGATGACCGCGAAGCCCTGTCCGCCCTGCTCAGCGAGCACACCGGCCACCATATCGAGATTGTTCTGCCCCAGCGCGGCGAAAAGCGCGCGCTGGTCGATCTGGCCAGCCAGAACGCCCGCCAATCCTATACCCAGCGCTTCCGCGTTCTGGAGCCTTCGCGCAAGGCCATTCAGGAAGCCCTGGCCGACGTGCTGATGCTGCCCGAGCGGCCCCGCCGCATCGAGTGCTTTGACATCTCCCACATTCAGGGCACGGAGACCGTGGCCTCGCTGGTCGTCTGGGAAGACGGCCAGATGAACAAGCAGGCCTATCGCAAGTTCAAAATCAAGACCGTCACCGGCGTGGACGATTTCGCTTCGATGAACGAGGTGCTCACGCGCCGCTACCGCCGCCTGCTCGACGAAAAAAAGCCGCTTCCCTCGCTGGTGTTGGTCGATGGCGGCCTCGGCCAGTTGCACGCCGCCGCCGAAGCGCTCGAAGCGCTGGGCCTGACCACGCAGCCGCTGGCCTCGATTGCCAAGAAGGAAGAGATTATTTACGTCTACGGCAATGAGGACGAGCCGGTGGTTCTCGATCGCCGCTCGCCGGTACTGCATCTTATCCAACTGATCCGCGACGAGAGCCACCGCTTCGCCATCGGCTATCATCGCCAGCGCCGCGCGATGCGCGACCGCGACTCGGAGTTACTGACCATTCCCGGCGTCGGCGCGCAAACCAGGCAACGACTGCTAACTCACTTCGGCAGCCTGCGCGAGGTGCAGCAAGCCACCGCGGAGTCGCTGGCCGCCGTGGTCAACCGCAAGACCGCCGAAGCGATCTGGGGGCATTTTCACGGACTCCGCTGCGCTTCTAAAACCTGAACCTTGCCGTAAAGTCGAACGCCCGCATGGAGCCGGTCGAAGTTACCTGTCCAAAGGTCGCCGAAGTTACATTGGCGTCGACGCCCGCGTACTGCACAGTGTTGAAGACATTGTTCGCTGTGGCGCGCCGCTCCATGCTGCGCGTGCTGCCCAGTGACGCGGTTTTGGAAAGCGACATATTGTCGGAGACCGTTCCCTGGCTCTTGACTGGAGATTACTGATCCGGCACGAAAGCACTGCGACTGGGGGCCCCATCCTTCCGCGTTCTGTGCGGAAAGGATGGGAGACCATCTGTATTCGTTTCGTGCCGGATCAGTAAGGTCTGGACGCCGCTAAAGCGAAACCAGAGTTACTGTACCCTGAAACCGCAACCCTCAAGTCGACGCGACCAACAGGTCTAGGGTCCCCACGGACGGGTCCTTGTTCGTGGGGTGGAGGAAGCGGCGACTCGCCACTGAACTCGCCAGGGCACACCTACTCTGGTTTCGCTCTAAACTTATCGCCTTTGCCGCGATGAAAGCCCTTGCATTCCGTTTTCATCTGTGTTTACTATTAGGTCAATATTTGATTGATGACTGCCGCGCAAGTAACCCAAGGAAGCCATTGAAGAGGATGCTTTCCATGATGGAAATCGGTGCCACGATCCGCGCGCAAAGGCTGCAAAAAGGGCTTTCCCAGGGCGACATTGAAAAGAAAACGGGCTTGCTGCGCTGCTATCTTTCGCGCGTTGAAAACGGCCATACGGTGCCTTCGCTGGAGACGCTGTCAAAGATTGCGCGGGCGCTCGATCTGCCCATTACCGAGTTTTTCGCCGCTGACGCGCCCCGCAGCAAGGCCAGCGCGCGTCAGCTCTCCGGCGAGGAAATGCGTTTTCTGAGCCAGATTCGCCGCTACTCCGCGAATCTGAGCGAGAGCGACCGCAAGCTGCTGCTGGCAACGGTGAAGAAGTTCGCCGTCGCGGCTAAACGGTAAGTGCCGGGCAGTTTGTCGTTGTAAGTAGTCCGGTTGTCCCCCCGGCATTGGCCCCGTGGTCAGAGATTCGGGCTATGGCTTGCGGTTGTTTTTGGCCGCTTTGGCGGCGGCCTTCTTCTTCGCTTCTTCCGTTTGCTCGATGGGAATTGGCCACAAATCGGAGCCAGTGCGCTTCACCTGCGAGCCAAGCACAGCATACGTGATGGTGCGCGGCGAGGCGGGACGGGTGACGCCGGTCGCGGGATCTGTGGCCAGGCTGGCGTTACCGGCAATCTGGAAGTTGAAGACCGCCGCGCCGATGCCCGTGGCGGGCGTGACCCGTACCGGCAGATAGCCCTGAATCGGATGCAGCCGGAAGCCCGTTTCATAGCGGTGGTGCTTGAGGCTCCAGGTGAAGACGCGCACCTGGTCGAAGTCGTAGGGCAGGCCAGCCTTCGGCGGCGAAAGCACGGTTACATACTGCGGAACCATGTGGTCCGAAGTTGAAGCATCGGGGTCGAAGACGCGATTCAGCAGGTAAGCGCCCACGATCCGCTGGCCCTCGGCATAAACGGCAATCTCATCCGGCACATCCACATCCACGCGGCCGGCCAGCATCCAGCCGGTGCGTCCCTGTGCATCGCGCACCAGCCACCAATCTTCCATCGGCGGCGGCGGGGGCGTGAGCAGGCTGGGTGGCGGTGGCTCTTCGGCCGGTTTCGCCGCTGCTTTGGCATTGGCGGCGGGCGTCTTGGCCGCCGGAGTTTTGGACGTGGCCGTTTTGGCCGCCGGCGCGGAGATCGGAGTCACTGGCTTGGGAACTGAACCCGTCAGCGCCGCTCCTTTCAGAACCGAGGCGCGCAGCAGGAGCTGCACCTTCGCGTTGCCCGCCAGCAGATAATAGCGGTCCGTATCCCGGCCGGGCGTCAGGTGCAGATAAACGTCGTCGCGCAGCGTTCCGGTGGCCACCACCGTGTCGTCCTTGTGTTGGACCCCAAGCTGCTCAAAGGCCTTGTAGGTTTTGCTGTCGATGACCGCGCGCTCTTCAATCCAGCCGATTTGCTTCTGATCGGTGCTCACCTTGAGAAAACGGCGGCCGTACTGGAGCACTTCGAGTGGCTGGCCGTTGGTGACTTCGGCCACGCGATTGGAGACGGCGGCCACGCGGTCATGCAGGTAGGTCTGCCGCACGAAGACGTACACCGTGTCGTGGCGCGCGCGGCGCATTCGTTCGCATCCGGTTGAAGAGACGAGAAAACAGACGAGCAGCACGGCGAGGACGGCGGTCTTCGACCGCCGCGCCGCGGCTAAAAATGGGATGGAATCAAACGTGAGCACAGCCCGCCAAGATCACCTTGAGAATAGCACTTCGGAACGGCGCGGAACAGGGAATCAGGCATCCTGCGCTTGCGCGGCCTTGGCCACCTGAATCAAATCCGGTAGCACTTGGCCAAATGCGCTCTTCCCCGGCTCGCCAAAGGCAAAGTAAATCCGGCGAAAATGCTGGTATAACCCCTCATAGATTTTTTGGGCGGATTTCTCCGGTTCATAAACCTTGTGTGATGGGCAAATTTTGTCCTGCGCCTCGCCGATGGTCTTGAAAGCGCCCGCGGCCAGGAAGGCGAAGATCGCCGCGCCGAGTCCAGTCACGTTGCTGCTAGGCACCAGCACCGGCTTTCCCAGCACATTGGCATACACCTGGTTCAGCACGTGATTGTGCTGCGGAATGCCGCCGCCGTTGATGATGCGCTTCGTCAACGCGCCCGATTCGCTCATCCGGTCGAGGATCACGCGCGTGTGAAAGGCGGTTCCCTCGATGGCGGCGAACAGCTCATCCTGGGCAGTGCTTTGCAGATTCCAGCCGAGCGTGATTCCGCCCAGGTTGGGATTTACCAGCACGGTGCGGTCGCCGTTGTCCCAGGTCATGCGCAGCAAGCCGGTCTGCCCGGCGCGATAGGCTTCCAACCCCTCGCTCAGTTCGGCGACATTGCTTCCGGCCCGGCGGGCAATGGCGCTGAAAATGTCTCCCGTGGCCGAAAGCCCCGCTTCGATCCCAGTGTATTGCGGGTGGACGCTGCCCTGAACCACGCCGCAGACGCCGGGAATCAACGCCGCTTTTTCCACGTAGGCGATGATGCAGGTCGAGGTGCCGACCACGTTCACCACGTCGCCCGGCCGTGCGCCGGCGCCGATGGCGTCCCAGTGCGCGTCAAAAGCGCCCACGGGAATCGGAATGCCGGCGCGCAGGCCGAGCTTGGACGCCCACTGCGGGGCCAGATGCCCGGCAATCTGCTCCGAGGTCGCGTACTCACCCGCGAGCTTGGCGCGCACACCGGCCAGCAGCGGATCGACACTGACTAGAAATTCTTCCGAAGGTAGCCCGCCCAGGGCCGGGTTCCACAGCCACTTGTGGCCCATCGCGCAGACGCTGCGTTTCACCAGAGCCGGGCTGGTGATTCCGCAGAGCGTGGCGGCCACCATGTCGCAATGCTCGAAGGCGCTGGCGAAGCATTCGCGCTTTTCCGGATTGTGACGCAGCCAATGGAGCAGCTTTGAAAAGCCCCACTCGGCGGAGTAGACGCCGCCGCACCACTGAATGGCCGGAAGATTCTCGCTGTGCGCCTTCTCGGTGATTTCCGCGGCTTCCTTCTTGGCGCGGTGATCGCACCAGAGGTAGTAGTCGTCCAGCGGCGACATATCGGCAGCCACGGGAATCACGCTGGAGCCGGTGGTATCGAGCGCGATGGCCTCAACCTGGTCGCCGCTGATGCCGGCTTCCTTCACCGCCTGCCGTGTGGCGGCGGCCAAAGCCAGCATATGGTCGGCGTGCGATTGCGTGGCGAACTCCGGGTCTTCGCGCTTGCGGTGCAAGGGGTACTTCGCAATGGCCGAACCAATCAGGCCGCGTTCGCTATCGACCAGCGAAACACGCACGCTCAACGTGCCAAAATCAACTCCCGCAACAATGCTCATCCGTTCTCTTCCGTCCTCGCCGCCGCTTTTCTGGCCGGTGGCTTCTATTCAAAATTCATTTGCTGGGCTGGCCGTAATAGGCGTGGCTGCCGTGCTTGCGCAGAAAATGCTTGTCGTGCAGCGCGCGCGCCAGCGGCTGCGTTTCGGCGTTGAGCGCCAGCGTGTGGCTGTCTATGCGCGCCACATACTCCAGAATCGCCGCGTTATGGGCGGCCTCGGTTGCGCTCGGCCCCCAACTGAACGGACCGTGCCCGGCCACCAGCGCCGAGGGAATCGCATCGGGATCGAGCGATGCAAAGCGGCGGACAATCGCCAGGCCGGTTTCCAGCTCGTATTCGCCGGCAATCTGCTCATCGCTCAACCGCGCGGTCACGGGAACCGGCCCATGGAAGGAGTCCGCGTGCGTGGTTCCGAAGCAGGGAATCTCGCGCTCGGCCTGCGCCCACGCCGTGGCGAACTCCGAGTGCGTGTGCGCCACGCCGCCGATATTCTTGAAGTGCTTGTAGAGTTCCAGGTGCGTGGGCAAATCCGAGGAGGGCCGCAGCGCGCCATCGACGATCTTGCCATCGAGGTCGGAGATCACAATGTCTTCCGGCTTCAGCTTGCTGTAATCGACGCCGCTCGGCTTGATGGCCACCAGCCCCTGTAGGCGGTCAATCCCGCTCACATTGCCAAAGGTGTAGAGCACCAGCCCGCGGCGAACCAGCTCCAGGTTCGCTTCCAGCACTTCTTCGCGCAACGCCTGCAATAACATGATGGAGATTTCCTCAGCTCAGATTCTATTCCACACTAGGCAGCTACTCTGGAGCTAAACAGACCGCTCTGCTACTTCGGCGCGGCGACAATGGCGATTGCCCCCACCGGCGTGCCGGAAGTGACCGAGGAGTCCAGCTTGCCGGCCGTGACGCTGTCAAAGGTGTATCCCGCAAAGTATGGGCTGTTCTCACCCACTTCCAAAATATAAGAGTCCGTCGAGTCCTCGGCCAGCCCCTGCGGGTCAACGGCCGTCGCCACCGTGCTGATCGCTGAGGCTGAGATTGAGCTGGATGTGACCGCAAACCCGGCAATGTTGCCGGCGTTGCCGCTAGTTCCATTCGCCACATAGACATATTTGCCGGAGGCATCGGGCAGAATGAAGAGGGGTGAAACCCCGCCGCTTTCAGCGGGAGAGCCGGAGACATTGCTGCACGTGTCGCTATTGGCGGATGCGTAGTCGCAGGCCAGCAGCCCGCCAGAGGCGCCCGTGGAGTCGCCCAGCGTTTCGCCGATGTAGAACAGGTGTGAGTTGGGGTCAACGGCTACAGAAAGAGCGGAGCCCTTGATGCCGTTGGTTTGTGTCGTGGGAATGTTGTAGTGCGCGCTTCCGCTCGAAAAGAAGCCCGTCGCGTCAAAGTCGACCACCAGCGTTCCGCCCGCGCCCAGGGCGACAAAGACTTTGGTGTTATCCGGCGAAATGACCAACTGATTCTGCTGCACGGCGGCGTTTGAGACAGAAATGGGGTCGGTGGAGTGCGCCGTGCCGTTGTTAGCGCCGGTGGTGGAAACGATGGGGATGGCGCTCATGGTTACGCCGCCGCTGCCTTGAAGCGCCTCGATCAGCCACGTCGATGAATCGTTCGCGGCCACGGCCACCTGAATCGCATAGGGCGTATCCGAGGTGACCTTCACGGGGGTTCCCAACTTGCCGCTGGCGACAGGATAGGCGTAAACGCCATTGCTGCTGCTTACGCACAGGAAATCGCCGTTGGGCGCGATGGCCATCGAATAGGCCTGGCCGGTTACGGTGTCAGCGGTGTTGATGCTGCTGCGGCTGCCGGTGGCAATCGAGTAGCCGGCGACCTGGTAAGTCGTGCTGGTCAGGTTGCTCAGGATATAGAAGTTGCCGCTGGAAGCGCTGGTGGTGCAGGCGGTGGTGGAAGACGTGGTCACATCCACGCAAACGCTGGTGGTTTCCTTATTACTGCCCGACGCGCCGGTCACCGTAAACTCATAGATTCCGGGGGTGGTCGTGGACGTGGTGGTCGCCGTCAGCGTCGAGGTTTCCGCCGTGGTGCCGCTGATCGAAATCGAAGAGGAGGAAAGCGAGCACGTCGCCGGGCTGGTCGCGCTTGATAACGAGGTGGTAACCGCGCACGTCAGCGCCACCGTCCCGGTGGTTGAAGCCGATGGCGTTACAGTGATGGTCGAGGTGCCCGTCCCTGCCGTGCCCGAACTGATGAGGATGTTGCCGCTGTTGCTCAGGGTGAAGTTGATGCTGCTGGAATCATTCCAGAAATCGGCGCAGCCGGCCACGAATGGCGCAGCCGCCAGCAACAACCATGCCCACTTTCCCATCTTCATTGCTGCTCCTTGCCGCGCCGCTTTCGGAAACCGCCGCCGGGCCGCGTCTTCCAGTTGAGACTCGCTTTCAGATTATCGCCTGGGCGCGCATTCTGTCTTGCCGCCCCGGCCGCGGGAGCGCGTAAGAGTCTATTATTGATCCGGCCCGCAAGTATGAACACAAAATTGGGTGCCCCACCCTCGCGACGCTTTTGTTTTTGTCGCTAGGGTGGGATCGCACGATGCCAATCTTTTGGGCCGGATCAGTAGGACAAAGGAGAGACGCGCGGCAGGAAAGATTCGCTTGCCGCAGCCGGCCAGAAGAAACGCATCCAAGGTTCGCATCCCGGTTTTCGGCCATGCTTCAATGAAACCGGCGCAGCGCCCGCCCTCCGTGAACGGCGCGAGCGAAAGGCGCGTGGCGCGCGATACAATATGGCTGCATGAGTTGGCAATGGAAGGACTTCCATGGATACTTCCGAGCACAACCGGCTGTACGCCCTGGTAACCGCGGGCTTGCTAATGACGCGCAAGGAATACCGGCTGGCAATTCCCTACTGCGAACAGGCCATTCAGCTTCTCTCCGCGCAGGACGAGCCGCTGGCGCTGGCCGATATGCAGTGGCGCGCGGGTTACTGCTATAACCGGATTGGCCTGCGGGAGTACGCCGCCGCGTCCTTGCGCGCCGCCTTGAATATCCTGCGCGATTTCCCCGACGATCCCCACCTGCCCACGGTCCTGCTCGATCTGGGCAATGCGGTGCGCAAGGACGATCCGGCCGAGGCCGAACGATGTTACCAGCAAGCGGCGGAGATTTATGTGGCGCGCAAGGAGCCGGAAGCTGCCACCTCCGCCTGGGTCAATCTGGGCGTGATGTGTTCGGAACAGGGCCGCTTTGACGAGTCGCTCGCCTACTATGAGCGCGCCTTGCAGGTGCGCGAGCAATCACTGACCACCAAGCCGGCCCGCATCGGCGTCCTGCTGAACAATATGGCGAACTGCTACCGCCGCATGGGCGATTTTGCCGAGGCGCACAAGCTGGCCGACCGCGCGGCGTCGCTGCTGGCCGGCGGGGGCAGTTCCGTGCTTGCCGCGGTCTTCGGAACCCGCGGGCTGATCTATCTCGACGCCGGACTCGACGCCGAGGCCGTCCAGTGGCTGCAAGAGTCCTACGCCGAGCGCAAGAAGATGCCCAGCCCGGATTTCGAGGCCATCGCCGACAATCTGCAAAAGGAGATTGCGGCGCTCCAGCGGTTGGGCCGGGCGCAGGAAGCCTTGCTGGCCGAGGAGCGGCTCCAGATGGCCCGCGCCGCAATGAACGAAATTCCCCAGCCCCCAATCTGATCGGCGGGTGGCTCTGGTTTTATTGATCTGGAACAAAACGAACGCATAACCAAAGAGTTGTCATCCTGAGCGACCAGAGCGAAGCGGCGGGAGTCGAAGGACCTGCGGTTGTTCTTTTGTGTCGCAATCCAATTGTGTCGGATCAGTAGGACGGTACGGCTCGGTTTTCGACGAGCGGGTTGGCGATTTTGCGTCAAGGATCGGGAAATCCAGCCAACTTGCCAACTCGCTATCGCGGCGGTAGCCGTGGCTAGCTTGCTGCTTCTAAACTCGTCCAGGTAATCCTGTAGACGCTCTTTACTGACCGCTCCCTGATGCGTTCCCAACAACCACCGCCGGGTGCCGGGTGCCCCATCCATTTCGCGTTTTCTGCGGAATGGGTGGGAACCCGATAATAGCCCATGGCGGAAGTCGAGTTTTGAAGGGGCACGGTTTGCAGCCTGCCTTGAGCGAAGTCGAAGGGTATCGTATCTGCCGCAAAATCGACGAAGTCGATGCTTTGAAGGGTACGGGCTTTAGCCCGTACATAAGTGCTGATACAAAACGGCGGGCTTTACAGGCTGCGGAAAAACTCGTGGAAAGTGTTTCAAGGGGACGCATTGCGTCAGGGCACGACTTTAGTCGTGCCGGAAGTGCTTCAGAATCAATGCGGGCTTTAGCCCTTGAGGGATGCTTCCGCCAATTTACCCGATATCGCCGTATATTTAAGTTCCCCGAAAGCCAGGCAACGGAGGGAGCATGGGCCTTCAGGCCCATGAATGAAAACCGGCAATAAAAATGGCTTTAGCCACGGGCTTTTCGTTTATTCTGCTCAGCTGCTGGGTGCCCCATCCATTCGCGTTCTTCGCGAATGGGTGGGAGCCCTCGAACCTCGTCGGCGTCCTTTCCAGTTCATGCTTGATCTCGGCTTACACCGCGCCCTAGCCAAAAATTCCGTATCGCAGCGTTCCAGAGTCCAGCTTTCATGCTCCCGGATTGCCTATTTGGCGCATACAGTAGTGTTCTTCAAAAAACTTCATCGTTTATATTCAACAACATACGAAATTTATTTTGCGCAAAATCAGCCAATATGTACCCGTTTTTCCTTGAATCAGGTGTATTCCGAAGTACACGCTGACCACCCCCAAATAGTGCACAGAAAAGCCAGTTTTCAGCACCGCTTTCGGAGACGCTTCCCGCGCCGGAGACTTCATTCCAGCCCCCGATCTGATAGCATCCTCTTTGGAGAATTTTCAGCATGGATGCTATTACCACCGCGAGCTTGGGCGCCCGCCGCAATGAAGACATCGCCCTCGATCTGCTCAAGTTTATTTCCGTGACGGCCGGCGTGGACCGCGCCGCCGCGCCCTCGACCGGCTTCAACGGAGCGCCCGCTCCCAAGCCGGAAGAGCATGTGAATCAGTTACTTGAGCTTTATGGCCGCTGCCTGAAGGCTGTCGAAGGCCAGCCGGAGCTGCCCGCCATCGCGCCACAGGAATGGACGCCGCGGCCGTGAGCGAAGCTACGCTGAGGGTTGCGGTTGCCGGGGCTGGGGCCTTTGGCAAGAACCACTTGCGCGTCTACCGCGAGTTGGAAACGGCGGGCCTTGGCGTCGCTCTGGCTGCGGCTGTCGAGCCGAACCCGGTCCGTGCCGCCGAGATCGCGGCCCAATACGCGATTCCCGTCTTTGCCTCCGCCGACAAACTGCTCTCCGCCGATCTGCATCTGAACGCGGCCACCGTCTCCGTTCCCACCGTGCATCACCAGGAAGTCGCCTCGGTGCTGCTCGATGGCGGACTCGATGTGCTTGTCGAAAAGCCCATTGCGACCAGTCTCGCGGAAGCCGATGACCTGATCCGCCGCGCCGAGAAAGGCCAGCGGATTCTGCAAATTGGCCACCTGGAGCGCTTCAATCCCGCCATTCTGACCGCCCAGCCGCGGCTGCGCCGCCCCATGTTTTTCGAGTCTCATCGCCTGTCGATCTTCACGCCCCGCTCGCTGGACGTGGACGTGGTGTTGGACCTGATGATTCACGACCTGGACATTGTGCTCACCTTCGCCAACTCGCCGGTGCGCGAGGTGCGCGCCGTAGGCCTGCCGATTCTTTCGCCCAAGGTGGACATCGCCAGCGTCCGCGTCGAGTTCGAGAGCGGCTGTGTGGCCAACTTCACAGCCTCGCGCGTCTCCACCGAAAAGGTGCGCAAATTACGCTACTTCGAACCGCGTCAGTACGTTTCCATCGACTACGCCCGCCAAGATTTGCTGGTGATTCGCCTGGATGCCGCGGGTGTTGCGGGCGCTCTAGCCGGCCTGCCGCTGGAGATTGCCGCGGCCATCAAGACCGGCAAGGCCGATCCGGCGCTGCTGGCCAAGCTGGCCGTCGCCGGCAAAGGTGGTCCCGCGCCGGGACTCTCCTTCATCAAACCGCCGGTTACGCCCGGCGAACCGCTGCGGCTGGAGCTGCTTTCTTTCCTGGAGGCGGTCCGCACCCGCCGTGAGCCGCGCGTCACCGGTCGTCAGGGCCGCAATGCGCTGGCGCTGGCGCTGGAGATTCAGGTAGCGATGGCCATGCACGCCCAGCGCGCCGGCCTGGAAAGCTTCTTCAATCCCGGCGCGTAACGAATTCCATCCACTCTCCTTTCAATGCATCGACTTAGAAATGAGTTACTAACTCTTCTCCTTTCCGGGAACAGTTATTCAAGCTTCGGTGTCTACCTAAGCACAGTGGTTCCGATTGGGATATGCGGAGCGCCAAAAGCCCCGCTCCCCGCGCCAGCTTGACGCGTAGAGCGGTCAGTCCGCTTGCGTCTGAAAAGGCCTCCTAACTCCCAGCCGGCGCGGCTGAATTGGTTCCTGGGAGGCTGGCCATGTTTGAAGACTCCACCTTTGATTCCACGCGCAGAATCCATACCCGCAGCCGCCGCTGGATGATCGCGGCCTTCGCCATTGAAGCCGCCATTCTGCTGGCTTTTATTCTGATTCCACTTATCTGCCCCGAAGCGCTGCCGCGGCCGTTCGCCGCATTTCTGGTGGCCGCGCCCGCGCCGCCCCCCGCGCAACCGCTGCACGCGCAGCCAATCGCGCAGACGGCTCATACTCCGTCGCCGACGCTAAACGACCCGTTCGCCGCGCCGAGCAGAATTCCGCGCGGAATTCTTATCCCCGCAAGCCGGGAGCCGGAGCAGCTTGCCGGCCTCGCTAGCTGGAATCCCGGAGGAGTAGGCGTTCCCGGCGGCACGGGCAATCCGCTGCCCGTGCAAATGACGCCCCGCGTCGTAGTCCATCCGCAGGCTAAGGCGGCCGTGCGCGTTTCAAGCGCAATTGAGAAGGGGTTGCTGATTCAGGAGACGATGCCGGTTTATCCCGCCATCGCCAAGGCCACGCACACGGAGGGCACGGTGGAACTGGCGGCCACCATCTCCAAGGCCGGGAACATCGAGAATCTGCGCGCCACCAGCGGACCTTCGCTGTTGCAGCGCGCGGCGCTGGACGCCGTGAAGAGCTGGCGCTACCGGCCCTATCTGCTCGACGGCCAGCCGGTCGAGGTAGAAACCACGGTGGATGTGGTCTTCACGCTGGGCCGGTAAAGGAACAATGCCTGGGGCGCTCATCGTGCAACCTTCTTCTCGTGAAGATGGGCGCCCCTGGCTCAGGCGATCCGATGCAGCGCCTGAGCTCCGCCAATCGCCGCATCGGCGACCAGACGGCGGTCGAAGGTGGCCAACTGCCCGCCATGGGCGCGTGCCAGAGCCAGCAGATAGGTGTCGGTCACTTGGCCGGAGTCTAGCAGATGCGCGCTTGCGATGCGACGCGCGTCGAGGAGACTTAGATCGTCCGGCCAAAACTCGTGGCCGCCCAAGGCAAGCAGGATGGTCATCACCTCGGCTACCACCGCCGGGCTTCCAGGCGAGTTCGGGTAGCGCGGATGGCTCACGATGCGCAGAACCCCATTCTCGGTCAGCGGACAGGTGGCCCAGGCCTTTTTGCCCTGCGCGGCAAACCACTTATGCGCCCGGTCATGCAGCACGTGTGCCGGATCAATCAGTGCGATCAGAACATTCACGTCAAGCAGGTAGCGCATCACGGCAACTCTTCCTGAAGCTGGCGAACCAACTCGGAAGTCACCCGTTGTGTGTTCGCACGCAGCGGGAGCAGTGGCACGCCGTTGCGGGTGCGGTGTTTGGGATGAACCGGTCGCATCGCCGTCCGCGCAAGCGCGGAGATCACTTCGCCCACGCTTTTCCGCTCGATTGAGGCCATCTCTTTGGCGGCAGCCAGGACGTCATCGTCAATGGCCAAGGTTGTGCGCATTTCGGCTCCTTCGCTGAATCATCACGCATCAAGCATCATACATCAATTTGATTCGGAAAGAGAATTTCCAGGTCCGAAAATCCGGACCTGGGGCACCCAGTCTGTTGCGTCTCGGCAGCTCTTCCAGCTTACTTCTTCAGCGGCTTGCGGGCGAAGTAATAGAGCGAAAAGGCCAGCGCCAGGAAGGCCGCGACCGAGACGCCATTGTTGAAGAAAAACGTATGCGGAATGGCGATGGGATTGTCCTTGCCGAAGGTGGTTTCGTAGAGCTTCAGCGCCACGCCTAACAGGCCAATGATGCCGCCAGCGGCGATCAAGCCGGAAGCATAAAGCGAGCCTGGCGAGATTTCTCCATCCGCGTCCGCGTCGCCGCCGGCCCGCGTGAGTGCCCGGTCGGCCATCCAGCGGACCACGCCGCCGGTGAAGATCGCGAGAGTCGTGCCAATCGAAAGATACGCGCCCACGGCGAACGAGAGCGAAGGAATGCCGAGCAGCTCGACCGCGATGACCAGGAAGACGCCCAGCAGCACCAGCCCCCAAGGCAGCTTGCGGCTGAGAATGCCGCTGATGACGGTGGCCATCAGCCGAGCCTGCGGCGCGGCGGCCTTCTCGCTGCCGATGCCGGAGATCCACTGCACCTCAATCTGTTTGGTGGTGGGCGAGTAGAGGTACTTGCCGTCGGCCAGTTCGGGAGAGCCGAGCGCATTCAGCACAATGTACTCGCTCTTGTGATGAATGGTCGTCGTCTTGTTGGCGTTGGTGACCGGAAACTGCGCGTGCAGGCTGGTCAGGTCGTTTTGGATGTTGACGCCCTCATGAGGCGCGGAAATATTCCAGGGCTGCGGTGCGGCCTTGAACTCCTGCAAGCCCACGTTCATTAGCTGGAGGGTAAAGCCGATGGCGACGGTGGAAACGAGGACGCCGACGAGCAGCGCGATCTGCTGCAAGCGCGGCGTGGAGCCGACCAGGAAGCCGGTCTTCAAGTCCTGCGAGGTGTCGCCCGCGTTGGCCGAGGCGATGCAGACCACGCCGCCGATGGTGATCGCCAGAGCGCCGTAGGCCGGAGCCGTCCAGCCCTTGACCAGGAAGATGGCCGAGGTGGCCATGAGCGTAGCAATCGTCATGCCGGAGATCGGGTTGGCCGAGCTGCCGATCAGCCCCACAATGCGCGAGCTGACGGTGACGAAGAGAAAGCCGAAGACCACGATCAGCAAGGACGCGGCCAGGTTCGCCATCCAGCCCACATAAGCGCCCGGAACCGGCTTGAATTGCAGAAAGCAGAAGATGCAGGCCACCAGCGCGATGGAGCCGAGAACGACAAAGCGCATCGAGAGATCGTCTTCCGTGCGCAGCGGCTTGGCGCTGGCGGCCGTGCCGGGCTTGAGCTTTTTGAAGCCTGAAGTGAGCGCACTGAAGATGGTGGGCAGCGTTTTGATGAGGGTAATCAGCCCGGCGGCGGCCACGGCTCCGGCGCCCATGGGGCGGATGTAGGTGGACCAGAGGTCGCTTGGCCCCATCTGCGCAATAGGAACGGTGCCGGGGTAGATGGGGCGGCCCAGCTCCTTGCCGAAGAAGTAGATCAGCGGCATCAGAACCAGCCAGGAAAAAACGCCGCCTGCAAAGATGACGCCCGCAACTTTGGGGCCGATGATGTAGCCCACGCCCAGGTACTCCGGCGTGGCGTCGGCCTTGATCGACGAGCCTTTGAGAATGTGCTGCGGGCCGAAGTCGGGCTGAAACTCCGGCGTGCCGGGCCATGCGCCGCCGAGATTCTCATTCTGGAAGAAGGTGTAGAGCGCGCCCAGGCCGAGGCCGAAAAAGACGCGGCTGGCAAAGGAACCGCCCTTTTCGCCGGCGATCAGAACGTCAGCGCAGGCCGTGCCTTCCGGGTACTTCAGGTTTTCATGCTCCTCGACGATCAACTGGCGTCGCAGCGGAATCATGAACAGCACGCCCAGCCAGCCGCCGATCAAAGCCAGCAGGAAGATGCGCGAGTATTCCAGATCGAAGCCGAGAAAAATCAGCGCGGGCAGCGTGAAGATGACCCCGGCGGCAATGGATTGGCCAGCGTTGCCGGTGGTCTGGACGATGTTGTTTTCCAGAATCGAGGCGCGGCCGAAGGCGCGGAGAATGCTGATCGACAGCACCGCGATGGGAATCGAGGCGGCTACCGTCAGCCCCGCGCGCAAGCCCACATAAACCGTGACGGCGCCGAAGACAATGCCGAAGAGTGAGCCGAGCAGAATGGCGCGGAAGGTGAACTCCGGACGATGCTCGCCGGGCGCTACAAAGGGTTGGAAAACGGGAGTGTGAAGCTCTGGCACAGTTGCCTCCAAAGGCCTGCAAGCGGTTTTGCTGAAAATCCCTGAACTAAAAAGTTTATCAGCGCGGGGATGGGAACCGCATAAGGGAGCCTGCATTGCCGGTGGTTTCTGTGCCATTCGCTTCTTTGTTTTATTCCTGTTTGGGTTTTCGACCGCAACAAAATTCTTGTGAAGGTGTACAAGATAGAAGCAACATAAAAATTCAGATCAGCGTACCAAGACCGGAATACAGCGGTTGTGACCGCAGTTTTGTTTATCTCCGTATTTTTGCGCAGAGATAACGCGGCTGGAATTGTTCGAGGGCCATTGGCGTGCTGCCTTATGCCGAAAGAGGGTGGTTCCAGTGAAGAGGAAAGTCCTGCTTTTCATCCTGGGAAGCGCGCTCGCGCTTCCTGTCGCCTCGCAAACACCAGTTACGCCGCTTGTCTCTCAGGCCGTCGATGAGACAAAGCTGATCACGCTGCACGGCAGCGTGCATCCTTTGGCCACGGCCAGCGCGGACCGCGGCGCGGTTTCCGATTCCTTTCCCGCCAACCGCATCATCTTGCTGCTGAACCGGCCGCCGGAGCGCGAGGCCGCGCTGAAGCAGTTCCTGCAGGAGGCCCATGCGCGCGGCTCGGCCAGTTATCACAAGTGGCTCACGCCCGCGCAATTCGGGGAGCAATTCGGTCCCGCCGATGAGGACATTCAAGCGGCCACGGCATGGCTGGGTTCACACGGATTGCAGGTTGCGAAGACTTCAAAGAGCCGGCAGTTTATCGAGTTTTCCGGCACGGCTGGCCAAGTGCGCGAGGCCTTTCACACGCGGATTCATCAGTACAGCGTCGCGGGCGAAACGCACTACGCCAACGCGACGGAAGTCAGAATCCCGGCGGCCCTGGCGGCGCTGGTCAAAGGCGTCGCGCCAATGAACGATTTCCGTGCCGAGCCGCTGGTGAAGGTGGCGGGCAAGGCCGTTTACTCGCGCGGCACAGGGAAGACCACTCCACAGTGGACGATCGCCAATCCTTATGGCACGTCCAATCAATACGCATACTCGGTGACGCCGGAGGATTTCGCCACACAGTACGATATGGGGCCACTATACAAGGCGGGAGTGAACGGCGCGGGCCAGACCATCGGCATCATCAACGAATCAAATATCGATCTGAGTCTGGTGCAAAACTATCAGAGCCTGTTTGGAGTCGCCGGATCGTTGCCGCAGGTGGTGATCGACGGAGACGATCCAGGCGTTCTGTCCAGCACGGATGTTGAAGCCTATCTCGACGTGGAATTGAGCGGCGCGGTAGCGCCCAAGGCCACGGTCAACCTGTATATCGCGGAAGGCAGCTCGGTGCAGGATCCGCTGGAACTGGCGGCTCTGCGCGCCGTCGAGGACAACCAAGCCTCGGTGCTCAGCATCAGCTTTGGCGAGTGCGAAGTCTACCTTGGAAACGCGGGAAACGAGTTCTGGTCGGATTTGTGGGAGCAGGCGGCGGCGCAGGGGCAAACGGTCTTCGTCTCCGCCGGTGATACCGGATCGGTATGCAGTTCTAAAGCAGATACCATCTCTGTGAGTGGCCTGGCCTCGACGCCGTGGAATGTCGCGGTGGGCGGAACGGACTTTTATTATTCCGACTACGCCACCGGCGGCGCCAGCGCAACCAGCCTATGGAATCAGACCAACGACGCCAACTTGGGATCGCTGATCGCGCCGCTGCCGGAGCAGCCATGGGACGATTCCTACGGCCTGGATGTGATCGCCGACGGCTATACGCGGAACGAATTCTACGCGGGCGGAGGGGGCGCGAGCAGTTGCAGCACGAAAGATGCAACCACCGGCGTATGCACCGGCGGCTACGTTAAGCCAAGCTGGCAGACGGGAACCGGCGTGCCAGCCGATGGAGTGCGCGACCTGCCTGATGTTTCGCTCTTTGCATCGAATGGAGTGAATCTGAGCGCCTATGCCATCTGCGCCTACGAAGGCGATTGCGCGGCGGGAGCGGGCGACCAGGTTGAATATGCTCTGGCCGGAGGCACCTCGGCGTCGTCTCCGGCGATGGCCGGGATCATGGCGCTGGTGAATCAGAAATATGGGCGGCAGGGCCAGGCCAACTACACGCTCTATCCGTTGGCGCAGCAGAAGCCGGTGGCCTTTCATGACATCACGGTAGGCACCAACAGCTTCCCTTGCATCGTAGGGGGCAGTGAGACCTGCGTTACGGAATGGAACGGCATCTTAGGCACAGCGCAATACCCGGCTGGCGTTGGTTACGATCAGGCCAGCGGCCTCGGTTCGGTGGACGCCAATGCGCTGGTGAATGACTGGAATGCGATCACCTTCGTGCCCACCACAACCACGTTGCATCTTTCCAGCACCAGCATCGCGCACGGCGCGGCAATCACCGCAACAGCTTCCGTAGCGCCGTCTTCCGGTTCGGGAACGCCTACGGGCGATGTGGCGATTCTGACCAGCTCAACCCTGCCGGCGAACCAGACGGAGGGGTACATTACCTTGAACGCCGGAACTGGGTCTGCCACGATGAACTATCTGCCCGGCGGCGAATATCTGGTAACCGGCCACTACGGCGGCGATGGAGCTTTTGCCAGCAGCACATCGGCGGCGGAGACGCTCACCGTGACGCCGGAGAAATCGAATATCAACTTCACGATAGAAAGCAGCACAACGCAGATTGCCGCCGGTGGAAGTGTCGCGTACAACGCGCCTCTGACTTTGTACATTCAGCCAACCGGAGTGAGCGCGGCCTCTGGAAAGACCGACGGCAACGCCACGGGAACAGCGACTTTCACCATCGATTCGACCTCCACTACGGTCGCGCTTAATAGCTCCGGCGTGGCCAGTTGGAACCCTCCGGCGCTTGCTGTCGGAACGCACACGGCCAGCGCGAGTTACTCCGGTGACGCCAGCTTTGCCGCCGCAGTGGCTACTCCAATCTCTTTCAGCGTAACGCCGGGATTTGTTAGTCTCAACGACAATGAGGTCGGACCTTATACGTATGAGCTTGCGCCCGATGGTGAGGTCTTACCGGGGCTGTTCATGAACACAGGCAGCACGCTTACGGTGGGCGTTATCGCAACTGGTGGGGATACGTCTGGCGCCAACCCCTCGCAAATTCCACTCGGCATGGCCGCTCCGACCGGCACGGTCCAGGTTTGCCTGGGAACCTACCCTGGGCTTAATAACGACTGCGGCTATCAGATGGTCTATTCACAGACCGTGACGCTCACACCTGCGAGTGGAACCAGCACCCCAAAATCGCTTGCCGTTGCGACCTTCCCGAATCTTGCCGCTGGTGAATATTACGTGTCGCTGGTTTACAACGGGGATTCCAACTGGGGAACTGAAAAGTTGTTTGATACGCGCTCGATTTCTGTTCAGACCTTGCCGTCGCTGGCGTCTACGGCAACGACCCTGAGCATCACGCCAACCAGCATTTCCGGCACACAAAGGGCAACCGTTACAGCCACCGTCACTGGCGCTGGAAATGGGGGGACTTCCCCAACGGGAGAGATTGACTTTTATAACAACGACATCTTGATTACTTACTACGATTGGCAAAAGGGCGTAACCGGCACAATCAGCACGTTTTCCTTTGACGTAACCCCGTCCTGGTTCAATCAGAGCGGCGCCAATCAGCTTACGGCGGTGTATGCGGGGGACGGCGCAAACGGCCCATCGGTCAGCAATATCGTGAACTTTACCTCAATTCCAACCATAGGTGATTTCACGTTTGCCCCGCAGACCCCGCAGGTCACCGTCGCGGCCGGAAGCTCCGGAACCGTTCTGCTGAATCTGCAATCTGTGAGCAGCTTTGACGGCGCGGTGGCCTTGACTTGCACGCCGTTTTCCAGCCAGATTACGTGCGGCATTCCCTCGACGGTGACGCTGAACGGACAGGCAACCGCCACGCTCACGATCAATGCCGCCGCAAAGACCACCGCGCTGGCCGCGCCTGTGCCGCAAGGCTCGACCCGCTGGCCCATCGCGATGGGAGTGCTGTTCTTCGGCTTCCTTTTGGCGAGTGGGCGCGCGGGCCGCAAACTCCAGCGGACTCTGCTGCTCGGCCTCTGCCTCTCGGTGGCGATGCTGGCCTCCAGTTGCGGCGGCGCGGTATCCAAATCCTCGTCGGGTTCAACCACGACCCCGGTTACCGCTCCAACCACTTACACCGTACTGGTTACCGGCACGGCCAAAGGCATCATTCACAATGCCGAGATTACCGTGATGGTGCCTTGAGCGGACGAAAGAGCCACAGGTTGAGCAGCGCGAAGAGCAGCCCCCCGACGGTGAACTTCAGCCAGACGGGGGCTGCCGAGGGCGAGAAAAATCCCTCCAGGCAACCGGCGACGACCAGCAGCGGAATGATGCCGCTCACTAGGTGTGTGGCTTCGAGTCCACCCTGAGCCACCGAATCTTTCCAGCGCAGCGCGCCAGGGAAGAGCATCGCGTGGCCCAGGCGGAAGCCGGCTCCGCCCGCGATGATGATCGAAGGCAGCTCCAGCGCACCGTGCGCCGCCACAAAGCTCCATAGGGCCAGCGACATTTCGTAGTGGTGGCAGGCCGCACCAATCACGCCCAGCATCATGCCGTTCTGGAAAAGAGCGAGGAAGGTTCCCAGTCCGAAGAGGATGCCTCCGGCAAAGGTGATGAAGCTGACCGAGAGGTTGTTGGTCATGATCCAACTGGAGGCCATCGGCGCGACGCTGACCACGGATTTGGTCCACATTTCATGGCGCTCCATGGTGGCGATCATTGCCGGACCGACAAAGTGGCGCATGAACTCCGGGCGCGCCGTGGTCAGCGCCGCGCCCAGCAGGCCAAAGGCCACGGAAACCAGCAGCGAGGCCGCGACATAGCCGATCTGGCGCTGGAAGATGGCCGGATATTCGTCGCGCAGGAAGAGAAAAAGCGTTCGCGGAGTGGCCTTGCGGCCGGAATAGATGATATGGTGGGCGCGGGCCAGCAGTTGATTCACGTAGGCCGCGCTGGTGCGCGAAGTCGGGTCCTGGCGCAACACGGAGAGGTCGGCCGCCGCCTGCCGGTAAAGCAGGGCCAGCTCCTGCAATTCCGCGCGCGTTAGCCGCCGCAGGCCGCCCGCATCGGATTGAGCCAGCAGGGCAGCCAGCCGGTCCCAGTAGGGCCGGCGCTTGAGAATCCACTGGTTGGAAAGGATTTGCGCCATGGAATTGGATTCAGACCAGCTTAACATCGACACGCCGGAACTGGTTGCAATCGAAATGCCCCTGGCCGGCATTGGCAGCCGTTTTCTGGCGCTGCTGGTCGATTACCTGATCTGGGGCGCAGCTTTTCTGGTGCTTTCACTGCTGTCCCTGTTCTTCCTGCCGGGCATCAAAGCCTTCTCGCGGATTTCCGGGCAATGGGCCGTGGCTCTCATCACCATCGTTATCTTTCTGCTCAATTGGGGCTACTTTACGCTCTTCGAGGCCTTCTGGAACGGGCGCACGCCGGGCAAGCGGCTGGCCCACATTCGCGTGATCCAGCGTTCGGGGCGCGCCATTGGCCTCTTTGAGTCGATGGCCCGCAACCTTGTCCGCTATATCGACCAGATTCCCTTCTGCTATGTGGTGGGCGTCGTCACGATGTTCGTCACCCGCCAGCATCAGCGGCTGGGCGACCTGGCCGCGGGCACGCTGGTGGTGCGCGAAGCCGAGATTGAGGAGCCGCTTTGGGGCGATGCCCGCACCTTCACGTCGCAGATTTTCCCGGCTGGCGATTCGGCGCAGCCGCCGCGCGACGCCTTTTCGTTGCCGGCTGCTGGCATTGCCAAGCTCGGGTCCGCCGACTTGGAGGTTCTGGAGGAATTTTTCGCGCGGCGGCTGGATGTGCCGCTGGCGACGCGCCAGGCGCTGGCCGAGCGGATCGCCGCCGCCATCCAGGCAAAATCCGGGCTGCAACGGCCCGATGGCATCAGTCTGGATACCTTTTTGGAGGCCACGGCCAGCCAACTGCGCGATCAGGCGCGTATGCGATAAGAACAAAAAACGTCCGCTATGGCCTGCGCATTTCTGCGCGGTCAGCGTGTGCATTGAAGTACACCTGATTTGGGAAAAAACGGGTACATATTGGCTGTTTTTGGCAATTTAACGAACAAAGAAAAATTGCACGATTATGGACGGTATCACGTTGATAATATGTAAGATATTCTGCTTTTTAAGAACTTTTGTTCGGCTTGGAATGCAATTTCTGGACGAATGTTTACGAATCTTTGACCGGACGGAGGATTCTGTGAACCCCGGTTTGCTTATTTGGTTGGCGAGGTGTAAAAGACTTGTCAAATGGCTAAAGAGATATTCGAGTTGCTCGCACGATATGGGCTCAAGAAACCCGCCGATCTGGACAAGGTGTTTAGCCTCACGTCGAAAGATACTCGCAGTCTCCACGAGAGGCTGTGGGAGGCGTTGTACCGTCTTCAATATGATGGCATCTCGCCGAACCGAGATGCCTGGCCGAACCAAGATGCAAGGGCATTCCGATTCGTTGCGAGCCGCCATTTGCGAGGCGACAGCTGTATCCATTGTCGCGTTCAGAAGATAGAATTTCTTGCGAGATTCGCGGCCCTTTATTCCGATCTGGTCATAGTTCCGCTCTTATTGGGCAGGCCTTCACAGGCTGGTAGTATCGATGCTGCGAAATCGGAAGTCAGAGATGCGTCCGAATCTCTGATCCTACTCCGGCCGCTCATTCTGGCTGGAATTGTCAGACCCGCAGTGATGACGACACGCAACTGTTGTTCTTTCCACGCTCAAAATTTGGCGGAATTTGCTGAACTCACGCACGCCATCGCGGAAGACATAGCGTCAGATAACCTCAGTAGGTTCACCATGTATTACGAACCGCCGCAGGAGCAGAGCAGTAAGTGTATCCTTCACATTAAGGGGCCAAAGGACTACCTCGATCAAGGTGGGTTGGTTCTTTACTTGTCTCGCCCTCCGAGCTGGGTTGCGAAAAGTTGGCGGCATGAGCCGGACGGGACACTGCGGGTCCCGCCGCAGAAGCTTCGCAGGTCCGGCGTAGTACAGTACATCTTCGAGCAGATTGCCAACGATACCACCTTCCATTTCGCGTATGGAAGCATTTGGGGTGCCAAGTACCTAACGGATTTGCCTGGAGAGGCGGAACTTCTTCGCGGCCTTGGAGACAACGGGCCATCCGCGCAACAACACCGCGCGACAACCCTCGTATCCGCGATGACCCACGCGCTTCCCTTTGTAGGCGATCTGGATATTCCGGAAATTTTGAAGATACGCTCTGAGATATCGGAGTCGTTCGAGCAGTATCGTTGGGCTTTAGGCGCAATTATTAGGGAGTACGGCACGCAACGGCTAAGGGGCCAAGAAGCGGCTCGCATATGTGCCGCAGAGCTGGCACCAAGAATCACGATGCTTGAAAATAAAGTCGCTGTGGAGAGACGGAGGTTCAATAACAAGGTAATTGCCACCTCTAGCATCGTAGGTGTGGTAGTTAGCCTTGGTCTATTTGGACTCATGCAACCTGAATTAGGATGCGGGCTACTTGGTGGAGCTCTCACAACGCTGACCGGTATGCTTGCTGAGTCTCGATCCCCAGTTCGCGAGGCAGCAACCGATGACTTGTACTTCCTACTTCGAATAAAACAGGCCGGAAAGCGGAGTAGGTACCTAGGCCATTGATAGTCGGGGTAACCGTGGACTTGCCCAGACTAGGCGGGTGGCCTCGGTCTCGATGACGATGGCACCCTCATCAGGATCGAGTCCCTCTTAAAAACAGGGGATCCCGCTAGTCGTGCTCTTTCAAAACTCGACTTCCGCCACGGGATGTTATGGGTATCCCATCCATTCCGCAATTGCAAAACGCAGGTCCTTCGACTGCGCTCAGGAGCGGAATGGATGGGGCACACGGCGGTGACCAGATACCTGTGAGTTTCTTGGGGGGCGCGGATCGCAGCGGAGCAGAATAAACGAAAGACCCGTGGCTAAAGCCATTTTTATTGCCAGTTTTCATTCATGGACCTGAAGGCCCATGCTCCCTCCGTTGGCGGCTTTCGGGGAACTTAAACATACGGCGACTTTGGGTAAGTTGGCGGAAAACATTCCTCAGGGGCTGAAGCCCGTCGTTTTTTATCAGCCATTTGCGGCACGACTAAAGTCGTGCCCTGACGCAATGCGTCCCCTTGAAACACTTTCCACGAGTTTTTCCGCAGGCGGTAAAGGCCGCCTTTGATTCTGAGGCACTTGCGGCAGTCAGGGCTGGAGCCCTGATGGACCAGTCATGCCCTTTCAAAACTCGACTTCCGCCACGGGATGTTATGGGTATCCCATCCATTCCGCAATTGCAAAACGCAGGTCCTTCGACTGCGCTCAGGAGCGGAATGGATGGGGCACCCGGCGTTTCGGGGAAAATGGCGGAAAACATCCCTCGGGGGCTGAAGCCCGCCGCTTATTTTGCGGGACTTATGTACGGGCTAAAGCCCGTACCCTTCATCCGGATGAATCTTTCCGCAGTCTGTAAAGCCACTTTCATTGATGGCCTTCATTCAGAGGACTCCACGGCCTCTGCTCCCTCCGTTGGCGGGCTTTCGGGGAACTTAAACATACGGCGACTTTGGGTAAGTTGGCGGAAAACATTCTTCAGGGGCTGAAGCCCGTCGCATTTTTCTGTGTTTTGCGGCACGACTGAAGTCGTGCCCTGACGCCCAGCGGTCCCTTGGAAGAAGTTCCACGAGTTTTTCCGCAGGCGGTAAAGCCCGCCGTTGATTCTGAGATACTTGCGGCAGTCAGGGCTGAAGCCCTGATGGACCAGTCATGCCCTTTCAAAACTCGACTTCCGCCACGGGATGTTATGGGTATCCCATCCATTCCGCAATTGCAAAACGCAGGTCCTTCGACTGCGCTCAGGAGCGGAATGGATGGGGTACGCGGCATTTCGGGTAGATTGGTGAAGAAAATTCCGCAGGGGCTGAAGCCCGCCTTTTTTATCAGTCACTTACGGCACGACTGAAGTCGTGCCCTGACGCATAGCGGTTCATTGGAAGAAGTGCCACGAGTTTTTCCGCAGGCGGTAAAGCCCGCCTTTGATTCTGAGGCACTTGCGGCAGTCAGGGCTGAAGCCCTGATGGACCAGTCGTGCCCTTTCAAAACTCGACTTCAGCCACGGGCTGTTAGCAGCAGCCCATCGGGATGTTGCCGTGATCGTGACCTTCTTCAGAGCCAAAGGCTTCTTCGGGGACTGGCTCGCCGTGCAGCGTCTTCCAGATGCGCCGGATGGCGTCGCCAACCACCAGAAAGACGCCCACGATGAAGATCGCCATCAGCGCTGAATCCATATAGCCCTGAAACGCCTTGCCGGGAATCTTGGTCAGCGGCCAGAAGATGTCCTGGATTGATTGAACGCCCGCCATTACCGTGGTGACTCCGACCAGAATCGCTGGCACGGCCATCAGCCACGCATACTTCGCCTTGCCCATATTGACCAGGAAGACCGTCGCAATGGCCAGCGCAATGGTGGCCAGTAACTGGTTGCCGGTTCCGAAGAGCGGCCAGATGGTCGAGATATTGCCGGTGTAAATCAGGTAGCCCCAACTGGAGACCACGAGCGCCGCGATCAGCAGCCCGGCGGGGATCGATTTCGTGTTACCCAGCGGCTTCCAGAGCTTGCCCATCAGCTCATGCAGCACATAGCGAGCCACGCGCGTGCCCGTATCCACCGTGGTCAGGATGAAGAGCGCCTCAAAGAGAATGGCGAAGTGATACCAGTAGCCAAGCAGTTCATTCATGCCTGGAATTCCGTGGAAGATCTGCGCCATGCCCACGGCCAGCGAAACCGCGCCGCCGGTCCGGCCCACCAGGCTTTCGCCGACGGCGTGGGAGAAGTAATCCAGGTTGACGGTATGCAGCCCCAACTTGGCGAAGACCGCTGGCGGGGTGTTGATGGCGTAGTAGTCGCCGGGCATCATGGAGCAGGCCGCGATCAGCGCCATGACGCCGACCAGGGACTCGGCCACCATTGCGCCATAGCCGATGAAGCGCGCGTCGGTTTCCCGGTCCAGCATCTTCGAGGTCGTGCCGGAGGCGACCAGCGAGTGGAAGCCGGAGATCGCTCCGCAGGCGACGGTGACAAACAGGAACGGAAAGAGCTTGCCGGGAATGATCGGCCCGCCGCCGTGAATGAAGTTGGTCGTCATTGGGAACTGAATGCTGGGGTGAACGATGAAGATACCGAGAATTAAGGCTCCGATCATGCCCAGTTTCAAGTATGTCGAGAGATAGCCGCGTGGCGTCAGCAGCAGCCAGACCGGCAGGATCGAAGCGAAGAAGCCGTAGGCCACCAGCAACAGCGTGATCTGGTGCGGATCGAAGGTCAGCCAACTGGCCCACGACGCTCCGGCCACAAAGTGCCCGCCAATCAGCGCGGCCAGCAGCGCCGTCACGCCGGCGATGGTGGGCGCCGTCACGCGCACCGTTCCGCCCGGCCCTTTGAACATATAAAGGCCCATGCACATGGCAATGGGGATGGTCATGCCGATGGTAAAGACGCCCCAGGGACTGTTGGCCATCGCGTTGACCACCACAATTCCCAGCCCGGCCAGCGTGACCAACAGGATGAAGAGAATGGCGACCATCACCACCCGGCCGGAAAAGGTGCCAATCTCCGTGCGCGCAATCTCCGCCAGCGACTTGCCCTTGTGCCGCACCGAGGCCACGAGGACCGTAAAGTCCTGCACCGCGCCGGCGAGCACCGCTCCGGCCACCAGCCAGACGAGCCCCGGCGCAAAGCCGAACTGCGCCGCCAAGGTTGGCCCGACCAGCGGCCCGGCCCCGGCGATGGCCGCGAAATGCTGTCCGAAGAGAACCCACTTCGGCGTCGGCAGATAATTTTGCCCATCTTCCAGGGTGTGCGCCGGAGTGGCGCGTTCATCGTTCAGCACCAGCACCTTGGCGGCCAGAAAGGCGCTGTAATAGCGATAGCCCAGCGCATAAATACAGATAACGACAATCAGAACGGAGAGCGTGCTCATTGTTTCCTTCGGATGCAGCCAAGTTTGGCTTCTATCAACACCATCCTACGGCGTGGAAACGGGGTGCTTCCATAAATGTGGGACAAATAAGGGCATTTCATGGAGATGCATCGATCCAGCTCCCACCCTAGCCGCAAAAACAAAGACGCGGCGAGGGTGGGGCACCCGAAGATTTGGGGTGAACCCATTCAGCGAACGGTATTGCGCTTAAAGGTCGCGCCAGTTCGCGCCGAAGGCGAGGTCCGCCACCAGCGGAACCTTGAGCTGGGCCACGCCTTCCATCTCCGCGCGCACCAGCGTTTCCACCTCGGCCTTCTCATCGGCGGGGACCTCAAAGATCAGCTCGTCGTGGACTTGCAGGACCATGCGCGTTTTCAGCTTGCGCTCGGCGAGTTGGTGGTCAATGGAGATCATGGCCAGCTTGATGAGGTCGGCGGCGGTGCCCTGGAGAGGCGTGTTGATGGCCGTGCGCTCGGCAAAGCCGCGCTGGTTCTGGTTGCGGCTCTCCAGATCGGGAATGACGCGGACGCGACCGAAGAGCGTGCGCACCTGGCCGGCCTTGCGCGCCTCTTCCAGCGTCTTTTCAATGAAAGCCTGCACGCCCGCGTAGCGCGCAAAGTAGCGCTCGATGTACTGCTTCGCCTCGCTGATCGGAATGCTTAACTGCTGCGCCAGACCGAAGGCGGAAATGCCGTAGACGATGCCGAAATTGACGGCCTTGGCGCGGTTGCGCGTCTCCTTGTCCATCTTTTCGACGGGCACGCCGAAGACCTCGCTGGCGGTGAGCGTGTGAATGTCCTCGTTGGTCTGGTAGGCGCGCACCAGCAGTGGATCGCCGCTGTAGTGAGCCAGCAGGCGCAGCTCGATCTGCGAGTAATCGGCCGAGAGCAGCTCGGTGCCCGGCGCGGCGGTAAAGGCGGCGCGAATCTCGCGGCCCAGCTCGGTGCGCACCGGAATGTTCTGCAAATTCGGATTGACGCTGGAGAGGCGTCCGGTGGCGGTCGCGGCCTCCTGGAAGGTGGTGTGGACGCGCGCGTCCGCGTCGGCCAGCGAAGGCAGCGCGTCAATATAAGTTGATTTCAACTTGGATAGATGGCGGTATTCCAGCACCAGACGCGGGACTTCATGCTTCTCCGCCAAAAACTCCAGCACATCCTGCGCCGTGGAAACCGCCTTGCTTTTGCCGCGGCGCGCCGGAGCGGGCAGGCCTAGCTCGGTGAAGAGCACCTCGCCGAGCTGCTTGGGCGAATTGATGTTGAAGGGGTGGCCGGTGAGCGAGAAGATTTTCTCTCCGACGCGCTGTAACTCGATGGCGAAGCGCTTCGAGAGGCCGTCCAGCACGCTCAGATCGATGCGCACGCCAGCCTGCTCCATGCGGAAGAGAACTGGCGCGAGCGGCAGGTCAATCTCCGCATAAACGCGCTCGACGCCCGCCTCTTTCGCTTCGGATTTCAGCATCGGCGTGAGCGTGTGAATCGCCGCAGCGTTGGCCGCCAACGTGGCCGGCACAGGCTGCCCGTGACGCGCGGCCAGATCGGCCAGCGGCGGCATGGCGCGCGTCGGATCGAGCGCGTAGGCCAGCAGCAGGGTGTCGTCCACAGCGCCACGCAACGCGACGCCCTGCGCCGCGAGCGAATGCAGCGCCAGCTTCCAATCGTGCGTCTGCTTGGGCACTGCCGCGTCTTCCAGCAGCGCGCGCAGTTCGGGCGTGAGTGGAAGCAGCAGCGCCGTGGCGGAATCGGCGCAGACGCCCACGGTAAAATTGGCCTGCTTTTCGACGGCTTCCGCCACGTCCAGCAGCGAAAGCGTTTGCGGCGCGGCGTCTTCCTCTTCCGGCGCGGGCGCGGCGGCATCCAGCGCGAAGGCGAAGCCGCCGGCCCGCGCGGCGGCGTAAAAAGCCGTGGTCTGCGCGTCTGTCGGATTCTCGATCAGCTCGACCACAGGGCCGCTTTCCGCAGGGCCAGGACTCAGCTCGCGCAGCATCGAGGTGAATTCCAGCTCGGTGAACAATGCGCGGCAGGCGTCGAGATCGGGCGACTGCGTTTCCATCGCGGCTAGGTTCAGTTCCAGCGGAACGTGGCAATCAATCGTGACCAGCTCTTTGGAGAGCAGAACGGCCGCGCGATTCTGCTCCAGAGACTCGCGATAACTCTTGCGCTTGACCTCACTGAAGTGGTCCAGCACGGCCTCGACCGAGCCGAACTGCTGAATCAGCTCCACGCTGCCTTTGTCGCCGATGCCGGGCGCGCCGGGGACGTTATCGACCGCGTCGCCGCGCAGCGCCATCACGTCGATGACCTTTTCCGGCGGCACGCCCAGCGTCTCCGCGACCTTGGCGGGGTCCAGAATCAGGTTGTCCTTTTGCGGATTCAGAATCTTCACAGCGGGCGTGACCAACTGCATCATGTCCTTGTCGCCGGAGACGATGAAGACCTCGTGTTCGCTGGCTTCGGCCTCGCGGGCCAGGGTGCCGATCACGTCGTCGGCCTCGAAGCCCTCGGCCTCGACGATGGGAATGCGCAGGGCCTCCAGCGCGCGGCGGATGTAGGGAATCTGGCGCTTCAGCTCCTCCGGCGTGGGAGCGCGATTGGCCTTGTAGCCCTCGTAGCTGACCTCGTCGAAGCTCTGCGTCTTGCCGTTCCACTTGCGCAGCAGCGGCATTTCGCGCGCCTGCTCGTCGCGCAGCAGCACGCCGCCCATGTCGAAGACCGCGGCGAAGTAGCGCGGATCGAAGTCCTGGCGCAGCTTGCGGATCATGTTGACGAAGACAAAGACGGCCGCCGTCGGCAGCCCCGCGCGCGTCGTCATCGGCCGCGAGCGCTGCATCGCATGGTAGGCGCGGAAGATGAAGCTCATCGTGTCGAGCAGGAAGACGGGCGGTTTGGATTCGGTTGGCACGGTTCGAGTTTAGCAGGAGGGCAGGGAACAGGGGGCAGGGAACAGGAAAACGCTTCCGAGTGACAAGATCGAGCTGGAACGAAACGATACATACAGACATGGGAAACTGAACAAGGAAAAATAATCTAATTCATTGACGCGCGGGGCGCTACGCGCTACACTGCATCCATGATTCAGTCGTTCCGGCACGCGGGGCTGAAAAAGTTCTTTCTGACCGGCAGCAAGGCGGGGATTCAGCCTGCCCACGCCGCCAAGTTGCGCAAGCAGCTTACGCTGCTGAATACGGCCAAGAACGCGAATCGTATGAATGTCCCCGGTTGGGATTTGCACCCGCTCAAGGGACTGCTTGCGGATCACTGGTCGATCAAGGTCAGCGGGAACTGGCGCATGACGTTCCGGTTCGAGAATGAAAATGCCATTCTCGTGGATTATCAGGATTACCACTGACCGGCGAGGAGATTAACGATGGCAATGACGATGTATAACCCGGCGCATCCGGGCGAGATTCTGCGGGAATATCTCGGCGATATGCAGGTTGGCGTGGCGGCCAAGCGGCTGCGCGTGGCCCGGTCCACGCTTTCGCGGCTGCTCAACGGACGCGCGTCGTTTACGGCGGCGATGGCGCTGCGGCTCTCCGATGCTTTTGGAACCGAGCCGGGGATGTGGCTGGACTTACAGCAGCAGTACGATCTGTGGCACGCGGCGCGGCGCAAGCGGCCCAAGATAGAAAGGTTCGACCGGGCAGCGTAAAATTCCCAGGTCCGAAAATCCGGACCTGGGGCACCCTTGGTTTGATCCATTGACCGGCATGGGGCCTGGGCCACTCGCCACAACCTCATTCGCCACACGCAGACCCACGAATTGACCGGGGCACCTGCCCGATTCCAAGAGGATGACGGCCTAAGAGTAGAATTGGCGCGAGAGGCCGCGAAAGACAATGCTCGAATGGGCGAAAGCGATTCATCAGGCTATCGGAATTGAGTCACCAATTCGATTCATCCTTACCTTTGCCGTTGTGGGGTTTCTGATTTTTGGTGCAGCAGGGTGGATAGTTGACAGAGGCTATCGCAATCAACTGAGGCAGGAACAAGCAAAACAGCCTTCAGGCAACACGCCCGCCGAACCCGCACCACTTGCTCAGCGGACGGAATCCAGTCAACCAAAAGTGGCGAAGTTGCCGCACAGGAACGCCCCGATAAAGAATCAAATCGGAGACGATAACACTCTCGTGAATGTCCCTATCCCGGATAACATGGGAAACGGGAATACCTTTGTGGGCGCGACAGATGCAAACGGAAACACCATAATCAACAGAGGCGGCACTGCGATTGGCAAAGGGGCCTGTGCTGACTCCACATCGATTGCAATTGGGTCTGGAGCTCACGCTGGTAATTGCCCACCGCGCCAAAAGGCCCCTGCCGACAAAATTGAATCCACTCCCAAGTGAGCAGCAGAGACGGAATGGCTGGTGGCCCGGTCATGAAATAGCAAGGATCGTGCCCATTCATCCACAGTATGATTGTGGATGAGTGGGAGGGCACATACCATACCCGCTCATCGCAAAAAGCGCGATGAACGGGGCACAGCCTCATTCACCACACGACGGGTGGCCCATGTCTCCATACCGGCCAACCAACAAATATGGGTGCCCCAGGTCCGGATTTTCGGACCTGGGAGGGACCGCCGGTGTATTCTCGTTTCCATGACGGAGAGACTCGTTCGTTATCAGCAATGCGGGGATATGCACTTTCTTACCTTCAGTTGCTACCACCGTCTCCCGTATCTCGCTTCTCCCGAAGCAAAGAATCTTTTTGAAGACGCGCTGGAACGAATCCGGAGAAAATACGGATTCGTAGTCGCTGGATACGTGGTGATGCCGGAGCACATTCATTTGCTGGTAAACGAGCCTCAACAATCCACACTCGACCAAGCCATCAAGGCCTTTAAGCTGTCCGTCACGCTACGACGCAGTGAGCGCCCGTTCTGGCAGGCCCGCTACTACGACTTCAATGTCTTCACGGAAGAAAAGCGCGTCGAAAAGCTGCGGTATATGCACCGTAATCCCGTGGCTCGCGGGCTGGTTGAGAAACCAGAGGACTGGCCGTGGTCGAGCTTTCGTCATTACGCTACAGGAATTGAAGGAACTGTTGAGATCGAGTCGGAGTGGACCGGATGGAGGCGGGAACACGGAGGCGAACTCCCAGGTCCGAAAATCCGGACCTGGGGCACCCAGATGCTGACGCAGCGGTAAGGGGTGGGAAACCTCAACCCTTCACCCATGAGCCGCAGGCCGCTGGTACCACCGCAGGTGCATGGCCATGTAGCAGGTGGTCAAGCCGCAGTAGGAATCTTGGCGGTCAGTTGAACGGCAGGTGGCACGGTCATGAAATAACAAGGATCGTGCCCCATTCATCCACGCCCGCTCATCGAAAAAGCGTGATGAATGGGGCACAACCTCATTCACCACACGCAGATCGACGGATTGACCGGACCACCTGCCCGAGACCGTTCTCAGTAGCTCCATCACGATGATCGCGGAGTTCGGCGCGGGCAATCGGAATCTCGCTCCGGTGCTTCAAATCGAGACCGCCGACGAGGCCTCGTCAACGCCTAGATCATCGGGCGCAGGCGCGACCGGATGGATCGGCTGAGGTTGTATCAATCGGTTTTCGATACGCTTACCAATTCTGATGCAGGGACGCTCAAGCAATATCCAGCTTCCAAAAGCAGTTACAGGTAGGAAAAAGGCGAAAAAACCATGAGACCTTGGCATTAGAAATAGCTGTTGCCAAATCTGCCCGCCAAATTGGCGGCCAGTGGAAGCAACAAAGAACAATGGAAATGCCCGTTTCATCCTTCCGTGGGTCGGCTTCGCTGGTGGACGAATGATACAAAACCGACTTAAGCAGAGGCTCCTTAGAACAGCTCGCTAAGAGATACGTTTGGCGGGGGCAGGTTCAATACTGTTGACGGAACGCGGCTGTCCATTTAAGAAAAGAGATAGGAACGAGGTGGAGATGATGAAAGCAAAGGTGTGTTTGGCGGTTGGATGTGTTGCTTTGGTGGCGGCAACCGCGCAAGGGCAATCGAAGAGTGGTTGCGAGGCGCTCCGGCAATTGACGATTCCCGGCGTAAAGATGGAAGTCAGCCGGGCAGAGGTTTTGCCTGCCGGCGCAGCGCCCAAGGAGGGGCCCTGGAGTTATCAGGGAACGTTGCCGGAGCGCTGCATGGTGGAAGGCGTTCTGAACAAGCGCGTCGGCGTCGATGGCAAGCCCTACGGCATTCGTTTCGCCTTTGCACTGCCTAGCGACTGGAACCGGGATTTCCTGATGCAGGGTGGCGGCGGAGCCAACGGCACGGTCGGAGCGCCTATCGGCGCGACCGCCGCCGGCGACAAGCCCGGCTTGACGCGCGGTTTCGCCGTAGCCAGCAATGACACGGGCCACCAAGGCGCTGGCTTTGACTTCGGTTTCATGAAAGATGAGCGGGCGTTTCTGGATTTTGCCTACGATGCCAATCATCAGGTGGCGGATGTGGCCAAGCAGTTTATCGCGGCTTATTATGGCAAGCCCGCGGCCCACTCGTACTTCGTTGGCTGCTCGACGGGCGGGCGCGAGGGCATGATTCTTACTCAGCGCTATCCGGAAGAATTTGACGGCGTCGTCTCCGGTGCGCCGGCGCGCCGGACCGGATACTCGAATCTCGCTTCCGGCCCGTGGGCCGCGGTCGCCTATAATCAGGCGGCGCCCAAGGACGCCAAAGGTAAGCCGATCATTGCGCAGGCGCTCTCCGACGGCGATCGCAAGCTGGTTATCGGCGCGCTGCTCAAGCGCTGCGACGCCAAAGACGGCGTGGCCGACGGCATGATCTTCGATCCGTTGGGCTGCGACTTTGATCCGGCGGAACTTGAGTGCAAGGGCGCGAAGGATGCAAGCTGCCTTTCGTCCGCGCAAGTGAAGGCGATCAAGACGGCCTTTGCGGGACCGAAGAACCTGCACGGCGATCAAGTGTACCCAGCGTATCTTTATGACACGGGTGTTGCGGCCAAGACGCCGATTTCTGGAATGCTGTCGATTGGACCCGGCATCTTCGGTCTGCCCACGACAGCGACGGAGATTGATGTCGACCAGTTGGCCAAGGCCGTCGAGCAGCCTCTGGTGGATGCGCTCTCGACCAACTTGACGACCTTCTCGGGCCATGGCGGCAAGCAGATCTTCTATCACGGCGATAGCGATCCATGGTTCTCCGCTTTGGACACATTTGGTTACTATCAGGCCATGGCCGTTGATAATGGCGGTCTTGAAAAAATTTCGGAGTGGAGCCGGTTCTTCTTTGTGCCGGGAATGGGCCACTGTGGCGGTGGAGAGGCGGCGCTGGACCAATTCGATATGCTCGGCGCTATCGTCAATTGGGTGGAAAAGGGCGTCGCTCCGCAGTCAGTTGAAGCCAGCGGCAAGGCTTTTCCCGGCCGCACCCGCCCATTGTGCGCATATCCGAAACATACTCAGTACAAAGGCAACGGTGACACGGAAAGAGCTGAAAACTTCGAGTGTAAGTGAACTCACCGGAGCCGGACCCCGGTATGGAATCCTGCCTTGGGCCGAATGCAGAGTGACAATGCAAGGCCATCCGATGATCTGCTCATAGGATGGCCGATGTGGTAGCTCATTTAGCATATTCAGAACGGTCTACTGGTTGCTTGTTCCGAATACGGAAGAGGCAGCGCAAAGCCACCATTATCTGAAACCAGTAGCACAATGTGGAATACAGGCAGGTGGCTCGTTCTTTAGCCCCGAAGAATCACGATGAGCCATGGGAAGCTGTGGCCCGCATTTGCCTATAAATCCAGGTGCCCCACATCTCGATTTTGAGCAATGGGAGCCATGAACCTCAAGCGAGCGTACAGCGAGCATTAGAAGTCCAAATTGCTTCAAACTTCCCTCATGGGCTAAACAGGCTGCGGAAAAAGGCTTGTTTCTGGCAAAATTGGCGGAAAAAGTTCTTCCGGGGCTAAAGCCCGTGTTGATTTTGCGGCCCTTGCGGCACGACTGAAGTCGTGCCCTTTCAAAACACGACTTCCAACACGGACTGCTAATCCCTGTTCCCTAACACCTGATCCTTGTTCCCTGCTTTTTCACACTTCCAGCATCCGGGCGAGGGCGGCTTTGGCGGAACGCTTGACGCTGGGACGGACCTCGATGCGATTGACGACGCGGCCCTCGACCAGATTTTCCAGTACCCAGGCCAGATGTTGCGGGCTGATGCGGTACATGGTGGTGCAGAGGCAGCCGGTGTCGTCCAGCGTGATGATGCGCTTGCCCTGGGCGGCAAAGCGCCGCGCCATGCGATTGACCAGGTGAATCTCCGTGCCGACGGCGAACATCTGGCCGGCGGGGGCCTCTTCGACCAGCGCGATCAGCCGCTCGGTCGAGCCGAGAGCGTCAGCCTTCTGGCAGACCTCCCAGCGGCACTCGGGGTGGACGATGACCTGGATGCCGCGATACTTGGCGCGCACCGCATCGACGTGGCTGGGCAGAAAACGCTGATGGACGGCGCAGTGGCCCTTCCAGAGCAGAAGACGGCTGGCCGCGAGCTTTTCCATCGTCTGGCCACCCTGAATGGTCCACGGATCCCAGACGGCCATTTCTTCCAGCGGAATGCCCATGGCATAGCCGGTGTTGCGGCCCAGGTGCTGATCGGGCAGGAAGAGAATGCGCTTGCTACGTGCGAAGGCCCACTCGAAGGCGGCGTGGGCGTTCGACGAGGTGCAGACCAGACCGCCGCGCTCGCCGCAAAAGGCCTTGATGGCGGCGGTCGAATTCATGTAGGTCAGCGGCAGAATCTCGCCGGTGAGGCCGAGCTTTTCCAGTGCCTCCCAGCAGGCTTCCACCTGCGAGATTTCCGCCATGTCGGCCATTGAGCAGCCGGCGTTCAGGTCGGGCAGAATGACCTGCTGGCCCTCGTGGCGGAGAATGTCGGCGCTCTCCGCCATGAAATGCACGCCGCAGAAAACGATGTACTTGGCGTCGGTTTCTGCAGCGATGCGGGAGAGCTTGTAGCTGTCGCCAACGGCGTCGGCGAAGCGGATCACCTCATCGCGCTGGTAGTGGTGGCCGAGCAGAATGGCAGTCGCGCCGAGTTTGGCGCGCGCGTGTGCGATGCGCTCGTCCATCGTGTGGTCGGGAAGGGCAAGGTAGTTTTCGAGGCTACAGGTGCTGCCAGCCTCCGGCGAGGCCGCCGTCAGATCGTCAAGAACCAGGTTCACAATAATCCGCCTTCAGCCCAGCTCACCCCGCCAGATTTCTGGCCGGGCAGCGGACGGGGATGTTGAAAGCAATACACGGCCGCAGTGGATGCACTAACCACCCTGACGCGACTGGCGATGAAGCCAGACGCCTCAGATAAGCCCCCATCCACGGGGTTGTTGCAGCCATTTCCAACTTGGAGGCGACGCCGAACCGGCGGATTTCAGGTTACATCCAGCCGAGAAAGCCGCTTCCTCTTGGCTAATAGTGTAACAAAGGCTTAACAATGAACTCAAATTGCATCCGGCAATTCTAAATGGGGAATAGCGTCCGAGGGGGTTCCGCCCTGGAGGGGCGGTGTGAAAGCCTTGCATTGTTAATGGATTCAGCAATCCGTGGTGTGAGCATTCGATCCGCCCCTACGGGGCGGAGGATTTTTTCTGTGCCTCTTACCCAGGGCTGCGCTACGCTTGCCCTGGGCTATTTTCGATGGCTCCCTACGGGAGCAGAGCAACGGGCTGCTCATCGGATGACCGACGTGGCGATCCATTTAGAATTGCTGAATCGCATCGAAAGCGCCCGGCAAACTGTCCGTGGCGGAGGGCTGTAAAATGAGGAATGGCAACCACCACCATCGCGGAGCAGGACGCCAGTGAAGAAGGCCTGGCGGCAGGCCGGCGCCTCGTGTATCTGGGCTATGGCGCCTGTTTCGTGGCCGGATGCATCTGGGGAACGGGATTCTACTTTGGCCGGCTGGCGCTCAACGAAATGATCGTCGAGTACATGGTGCTCTACCGCTTCCTCTTTGCCTGCGTGATTCTGTTGCCGGTGATGCTGGCGCAGTCACGCTCGCTCCGGTTTACTCGCACCGAGTGGCGCCAGATGCTGCTCTGCGCCTTCCTCTGCACTCCGGTCCAGTTTCTGGTCCAGTTTCACGGCCTGGCCTTGACCACGGTCAGCCACGCCTCGCTGATGATGGGCGCCATGCCGGTGCTGCTGGCGGGCGCGGCCGCGCTCTTTGCGGGCGAACGGTTGGACTGGCTTGGCTGGACCGCTCTTTGCGCCTCCACGATGGGCGCGGCGCTGGTTGTTCTGGGGGTCAGCCACGGCCCCTCGGCGCATGGCGAGCAGCCCTCGCTGGTCGGAGACCTGCTGGTTCTGCTCTCGATTGGCGGCGCCATGGCCTCGATTTTGCTCAGCAAAAAGATGATGCAAACGCATAGCCCGGCGGTGGTAACGGCCTACACCACGGTTTATGGCACCGCGATGCTGGCCGTCTGGGTGCTGGGGCCCTGGCTGTTGAGCCCGCTGACTGGCGCGCGGGTCTCGCCGCCGCCCTTTGCTCTGGTCAGCCACACGGCCTGGGTGGCGCTGGCCCTCAGCGGCCTGTTCTGCACGGCAACCACCTCGTTCTTGTGGAACTGGGGCATTCATCATGTGCCCGCCTCGCGGGCCGGAGTCTTTATCAATATCGAACCGGCGCTGGGCACCTACCTGGGCGTCAAGCTGCTCGGCGAGCGATTGGGGCCTTTCGCCGGTCTCGGCGGCGGACTGATTCTGGCGGCGGCTTTGGTCCTGACTACCCGCGGTCAAGAGTCCGGTCTTGCACAGACTGGCACAGAATAAAATCAGATGACTCAGGATCAGACGAGTATATTGGAAGAATTGTGCCTCTTCCCCCCAAGCCTTGCAGGGAACTTTAGTCACATTGGCAGTTAGTTGCCGGTGACGCTCAGGCTTGGTCTGGCCGATATTACAGATGGGATTCTTGGAGGTTTTTTATGGCTCTTTCAACTTGGAATTATGTATACGCGGTCGGCGTCAGGGCCATGGACAACCATCACAACATTCTGATGGATACGATGAACGAGCTTCGCCTGGCGGCGGTGCGCGGTTCAGGACGCGAGCAGGTGAACGAGGCGATGGAACGGCTGATCTCTTTCACGCGCATGCACTTCCGCAGCGAAGAACTGCTGATGGAAAAGAATGGCTTCCCCGGCTTGGCGGAGCATTGCGCCGAGCACCAGCACATTCTGGCGCAGATTCTCCAGTCCAGCCATAACGCCCAGCACGAGCAGCGGCCGCAGATGCGTCCCCTGCTTGGCTTCCTGCGTGAAACTTATGCTGAACACATCGAGGGCATGGATCGCGAGTACGGCCCCTGGTTGAATGAGCGCGGCGTGAGCTGAGGGAATCTACTTTTTTGTTGCTATAGCCGATAGACAGAATGTCGGCTAGTTCCGGCTGGAGGCTCGCATGGCGTTGATGACGTTTGGAAAACAGTTTTCCGTAGGGGTGCAGACGATCGATGATCAACACAAGGTTCTTTTTGACATTGTGAATGAGCTGTACGATGGCATGATGAAGGGCCAGGCTAGAGGCATGACCGGGCCGCTGCTGAAAAAATTGGCTGAATACACGCGCAATCACTTCTCGGCGGAAGAAGCGATGTTGGCCGCAGCCGCGTATCCCAAACTGGCTGAGCACAAGATCAAGCACCGCGATCTGATTAAACAGGTCAATGGCTACATTGCCCGCTTCGACAAGGGCGAAATCACTCTTAATATTCATCTGCTCAACTTTCTGAGCGACTGGCTCACCAGCCACATTCAGAAGGTGGACAAGGAATATGGTCCCAGCCTGATCGCGCATGGAATTAAGTAACTTGGACAAGAGAAATCTGTTCTATCATCAATAAGTGAGTTATCCGAGAGGTGGCCGTTTGATTCTATCGGGATTGCCGCGCAATCGCTTATTGATTCTGCCAGCTATAGCAGCTTTTTTCATCGCCGTTCCGGCATGGGCGCTCAACGCATCTTGCAATCCGCGGGAGCATGGCGCCAAAGGCGACGGGGCCACCAAAGATACGGTCGCCATTCAGGCGGCGATCGATGCCTGTGAACAGCGCGGAGGTGGAACGGTCCGGCTCACCGTGGGGACTTATCTGAGCGCGCCAATTGTGCTGAAGAGCAACATCACGCTGCAACTCGACCGGGGCGCAACGCTGCTTGGCTCCGCCGATCATGGCGACTATCCGGCCCGGATGGAGTTTCGCGCGCCCGGCCTGCAACCGCTGGTCAGCGCAACCAACGCCGTGAATGTTGCGATAACCGGCGAAGGCGTGATTGACGGGGCAGGGGAGACATGGTGGCAGATGGCGCGGGCGGTCAAGAATGCCGGCGTGGTCGGCTCCGGCCATCCCCGTCCAACGCTGGTGGTCTTCGACCACTGCAAGCATCTTCTGGTCGAGGGAGTTACCCTCCAGAACTCTCCGATGTGGCAACTGGTTCCGTATTACTCGGATGATGTAATTATTCGGAAGATCAAGGTGCTGGCGCCGGCCAACTCGCCGAATACCGACGCCATTGATCCCTTTTCATCGTCGAATGTGCGCATAGACCATGTCTTTGTCGATGTAGGCGACGACGACATTGCGATCAAGTCGGGGGAGATCAATTCTCCGGGGCCGGACGATCCGAGCCGCGACATCACCATAACCGACTGCATATTTCTGCATGGCCACGGCCTCTCGATTGGTAGCGAGATTGCCGGCGGCGCCAGCAACATCCGCGCGGAACGGATTCACTTCGAGGGAACAGACAATGGCATTCGCGTGAAGGCGAACCGCGACCGCGGGAGCAATGTTGGTCCGCTGTTTTTCCGCGACATCGAGATGAAGGATGTGAAGAACGCGCTGGTTATCAGCGAGTACTATCCGAAGATGCTGCCGCCAGAGGCGGAGCCGCCGCAGCCGGTCACGCGGCTGACGCCGCACTTCCATGACATCACGATTGAGAATTTGACAGCCATAGGCAGCGACTCGGCTGGGGTGATCGCGGGCTTGCCGGAAGCGCCCATCGCGGGCGTGGTTTTGCGCCATGTGAAGATCGCCGCCAGAAGCGGAATGTCGATCAGTTTCGCCGAGGTTTCCGGCGATGGTGTGGAGGTTCAGGCCGTCGAGGGACAGGCGATTACCAAACTGGCGGGAGCGAAGGTTTCGCTGCGCTGATGGCGAGTGGTGGTCTCCCACATCTGTATAACTTCAAGTATGTGCTTTCCCAGGTCTTAGAGCAGTTTAGGAAATTGTGTAGACGCAAACTTTATCGGTATCCCACCCATTTCGCAATAATACCTGCGAAATGGGTGGGGCACCCAGATTTGGTATAACTTCAAGCAGTCAGAAATCCGATGGTGTTACTGGTTGACGCCGCTGGCGAGGAAGCCGCCATCGACGACCAGGCTTTGGCCGGTGACAAAGGAAGAGGAGTCACTGGCCAGATAAATGGCGGCGCCGACCAATTCCTCGGTTTTGCCGAAGCGGCCCATCGGCGTGCGCATTTGCAGTTCCTTGCCGCGTGGCGAGTTATCAAGCAGATCGGCATTGAGCGCAGTGCGGAAGACGCCGGGAGCGATGGCATTGACCGTGACGCCCTTCTTCGACCACTCGACGGCGAGCGAACGGGTGAGCGAGGCGACGCCGGCCTTGCTGGCGGCGTAGGCGGCCACCTCGGTGAGCGCGGCAAAGGCGTTCAGCGAGGAGATGTTGATGATGCGTCCGTAGCCGCGATCGAGCATCGGCTTGGCGAAGACCTGGCAGGCGCGCAAGGTGCCGACCAGATTGGTGTTGAGAATGTCGGTCCACTCTTCATCCGGCTCGGTGAGGGTGGGCGTGCGCTTGATCTTTCCGGCGCAGTTGATGAGAATGTCGACTTTGCCGAACTTGGCAAGCGTCGCGGCCAGCAGCTTATCGAGCGATGCGCGGTCGGTAACATCCGAGGCAACGCGCAGGGTTTGACGGCCAAGGGCCTCGATTTCAGCGGCGGTTTTGTCCACCTGATCCTGGTGGCGGGCCGAGGCGACAACATCGGCGCCAGCATCGGCCAGGCCAAGACTGAGGGCGTGTCCGATGCCGGTGGTCCCGCCAATGACAACCGCGATTTTTCCTTCAAGACTAAGCAGATTACTCATGAATTCTCCATTCAGTTAGCGACAGATACGTTTTGCGCTGCCAGGCATGAAAATCAATGCCCCTATCAATTGTGGCCCAGAAATACGGGTGCGATGTGGCGGTGAAAGAGGTTCTCCGTTACGTTTTTGGCAATCACGGCCTCATTGGATTCAAGCAGGCCGAGATAGCGGCTTCCCTCGCTGGCCGCGACCTTGAAGCCGACGTGCAGCAACTGGCGCAGGCTGCTGTTGTAGGCCGCCGCACCCTCCACATGGCGCAAGGCCGAGGTGTACTGGCTGGAAGACCAGCCTTTCACCTCGCTGGGCGAAGGCAGCTTGGCCGGATCGATATCGATGACCGTGGCGTAGGGCACGCATAACTCTTCGCGGTGCGCAAAGGCCGCGGCGTAAATGTCTTTTGCTAACACGAGCCCGTCGCCGCCAGCTTCAGCCAGACCGATCAGCTCCTCCAGCCAACTGGTTCCGGCGGTCTTCAAATGCACGCCGGCGTTGAGCCGCGTGATGGCCGCGTGAATCACCGGATAAATGGAAAACTTGTCGCTGCCGGAGTGCACGCTGAGCTTGAGATTGTCCGGCAGGCCGAAGTGCTCGACCGCGTGATTGATGACCGCAATGTCCAGCGCAAACTCACGCTCGAATTGCTTGAGGTTGCCCACATAGTCCACGCCCTTGTTGAAGCGTCCGCTGAACTTGGGCGCGATGGTCTGGATGGGAATGCCTTCATCGGCAATCGCGGCCAGGATGATGAGCAACTCGGCGGGACTCTGCGCGGTCTCGGTCTCATCCATCGAAACCTCGGTGATGAAGTTGCCTTTGCCCTTGACGCTCTCGATTTTGCGGTAGACCTCGCCAGCCTTCTTCGCCGCGGCCAGGTACTTTTTGGCGGCCTGCCGCAGGTCCGCCTGCGTGATTTCGAGAGGCGCATCGACCCCTTTCAGGTGGATGCTACCGAGCAGCCCCTGATGCTGCTTCACAAAGCCATCAATGGCGGATTCCTCCGAGGCTTGGCCGATGAAGTCGGCCACGTCGATGGTGTAGAAATCGGACGAGTCAAGGAAGCGATCAACGGTCTTGAGCGTGATGTGATCGGCGTCCACAAAGTACGGCAGCTTCCAGCCGAGCGCCTTGACGGCGGCGTCGGCCGCCTGCCGCACGGAGGCGGGCTCGGAGCCGATGATGTTGTGTTCGCGGTTCGACTTGTTCCAGACGGGAACAACTTCAATGCCGCTGGCCAGAGCCTGCACGCAAGCCTGTAACTGTGCCTTGGCTTGGTGCGCGAACCGATCTCCGGTTCCTACGGAATACTTGGCGAGTTTCAAACTTTGCTTTGCCATATTCTCTCCTGCCTAACTGCCTGTGGTGAAAGTGCGAATTGCTGAAAAACTACCCTCGGGGGCTAAAGCCCACCCTTATTTTCTGCGTATTGCGGCAGTCAGGGCTGAAGCCCTGACCTACCAGTCGTGCCCTTTCAAGACCTGACTTTCGCCACAGCCGCTTAAAAACGGCTGCGGTGCGCCCACAATCCCAATGCAGGATTGGGGATGAAGAAGATTTCTTCCCCATCGACCCGGTTTACGCCGAGACTGAGCTTGCGCGGATCGTAGCGCGTAAGCATCGCGTTCAAATCGCCATAATTGAAGCCAACGCCCTCGACCTCGTCCTTGCTGAGGTGGCCGGGGCACCAGGTGATGGTGAAGCGGCCCTCTGACGAGCCGTGGATCAGATGCGCCGCGGCGCTCAGATCGTTGGCCAAATCCGCATTGCGCTCGACCGCCTGGAGCGTGGCCGGGGTGCCGAGGTAACCATATTTGCGAATCAGCCTGTCGATGGTTTTGTCTTCGCCGAATTCTTTTACGCCCGGCGCCAGAATCATCAGTTCCGCGCCGTCGGCCAGCGCCATGCGCGTGCGATAGATGGCCTTGTTGCCCAGCCAGGTCGAGTGGAATTCGCTGGGATCGAGATAGACGACGGCCTTGCGGATTGGCTCATCAAGCATCTGGAAGTTGACCTTCAGGCTCAGCTCAGAGGCGCGCAGAAAGCACTCGACGTCATCGCCGATAAATAAGCCGCGCACGGCCAGCCCGCCATCGGCCCGGCTGCCAACCACGGTAAGCACATAGACGATGGGCAGATGGCGCAGAAAATGATCGGAGGCGTAATTGAGCACATTGCGCACGGGGTTGATGGCGCGTCCCATGATCCGCTCCATGCCGTAGACCGCGCCCAGGTAGTGGCTGCGGCTGATGCCGTCGTGGCCGCCGGTTCCCACCAGAATGTTCTTGTTGTAGTTGGCCATGCCGATCACTTCATGGGGCACGACCTGGCCAATCGAAAGAATCAGATCGAAGCCGCCCTGGGTGAGCAGGCGATTGACCTGCGCCGGCCACGCATAGCTCAGCTTGCCCTCGGACTGCTCGCGGATGAATTCGGCCGGAACTTCGCCGACTGTCTCCACATCGGTGCGCCAATTGTGAACGCGGAAGAGATTCAACGGAATCTCTCCGAACATGTGCGCAATTTGCTCTGGCCGCATGGGAGTGTGCGTGCCGACGGCGGGCAAAATTGCCTGGAGCCGCTCGCCATAGTATTGCCAGGCGTAGCGCGTCAGCTCTCCGGCGCGCGAGTGCTCGCGGGTTTGATCAGGAGGCAGGGCCAGCACATGATCGCGCCGGCCCAACTTGGCTAGACTCTCCGCAAGCAGCGATTGCAACTGCCGCGGCGTCAAATCGGTTTCCGCACTTCCTTCAGCGCAATAGAGGCTCATGCGGGCAGCTCAACTTTCTTCAACCCGGGCGCAAGCAGAACCATGAAAACCCACGATACGAGATACGCGCTGGCGGCGATGACGAACAGAACCGCATAGCTGTTTGAGACTTGCAAGAGGTGGCCGGCCAGTTTGGCAAAGCCGAAGCCGGTGACGGCTCCGACCATGGCGCCAATGCCGGTGACCGAGCCGACGGCACCGCGCGGGAACATATCCGAGGCCGTGGTGAAGAGGTTGGCCGACCAGCCCTGGTGCGCCGCGGCGGCCAAGCTCAGCAAGCTGATGGCAACCCACTCCGAGCCAATATAGTTGATGAGGAAAACGGGAACAACCAGAGCGGCGCAGAAGAGCATCACTGACAGCCGCGCCCGCTGGGCGGAAATCCCTCGGCGGATCAGGCAAGAGGGCAGCCAGCCTCCGCCGATGCTGCCGACCGAGGAAGCGGTGTAGACAATAATCAGCGGCAGCCCCAGGTGCTTGAGATCCAGATGATATTGTTTGCTGAAGAAATCCGGCAGCCAGTAGAGATAGAACCACCAGATGGGATCGGTGAGGCCCTTGGGAATGGAAAAGGCCCAGGTCTGGGGAATGCCCAGCAATTTGATCCACGGCATGGAAGCGTAAGGCTTTTCCGGAGGGTCCTGGTTGATGTGGGCGCGTTCAGCGGCGGTAAGTTTGGCGTGATCGGTGGGTCGGCGGTATTTGAGGAACCACACCAGTATCCACGATGCACTGAAAAGGCCGGTGACGAGGAAGGCGTAATGCCAGCCAAAGCGCAAGACGACAAAGGGCACAATCAGCGCGGCCAGGATTACGCCGATATTGGCGCCAGAGTTATAAATGCCAGTCGACAGGGCGCGTTCTCTCTGCGGAAACCACTCGGCCACGGTCTTGTTGGCGGCAGGGAAGTTGCCGGATTCGCCGATGCCCAGGCAGGCGCGCGCGATGCCCAGTTGCAGCACCGAGTTGACCAGCGCATGGCCCATGGCCGAAATGCTCCATAGACCCATGATGACCATGTAGCCGATGCGCGTCCCGACCTTGTCGACGAAGCGGCCAGCGGCGAGCAGGCCAATCGCATAGAAGATGGTAAAGAAGGCCACGACGGTCCCGTAGCCCTCTTCGGTCAGGCCGATGCCGTGATTGGCAACGCTCTGCATCAGCGTCGGCTTGAGAAGCCCCAGCACCGTGCGGTCCATGTAATTGATCGTCGTGGCCGCGAACAGCATTGCGCAGACGGTCCAGCGCACGTTTCCCAGATGGGAGCCGGGAAACGTCTCGCTTGCTATCTTGATATCGGATTCGGTGCTGTTCGCCATGCTTCTCCTGTTGACCTACAGCCGGTAGGCCTTTTTCGCCAGCCCGTAGGCCAGATCGTGCGCCACTTCAAAGGCTTCGTTTTCTTCCAGGCGCTCTTCGGCGACCAGCCGGGCCAGAAAGCCGCAATCGACGCGCCGCGCCACATCATGCCGCGCCGGAATGGACAGGAAGGCGCGCGTGTCGTCGTTGAAGCCGACCGTATTGTAAAAGCCCGCCGTTTCGGTGGTCTGCTCGCGGAAGCGACGCATTCCCTCGGGGCTGTCATTGAACCACCAGGCGGGGCCGAGCCGCAGGCACGGATAGTGCCCGGCCAGCGGAGCCAGCTCGCGACTGTAGGCCGTTTCGTCCAGCGTGAACAGAATGATGGTGAGCGAGCTCTCGTTGCCGAAGCGGTCCAGCAAGGGGCGCAGCGCATGCACGTAATCGGTTGACTGGGGAATGTCGGCGCCCACGTCGCGGCCGAATTTCTCATAGACCTTGCGGTTGTGGTTGCGCACGCAGCCGGGGTGAATCTGCATGACCAGCCCGTCCTCCAGGCTCATCTGCGCCATTTCGGTCAGCATCTGCGCCTGGAATAGGACCTTTTCCTTCAACGTCGAATGGCCGCACAGCACCTTCTGGAAGAGCGCTTCGGCCTCGGATTTGGGCAGATCGGCGGTTTGCGCGGTCAGATGCCCGTGGTCGGTCGCCGTGCCGCCCAGCGCCTTAAAGCGCTGCCGCGCCTGACGCAGAGCGTTCAGATAGCCGGTCCAGGTTGTGGCGTCTTCTTTGGCCTGCTCGCCCAGCCGGGCGATGTTTTCCGCAAATCCGGCAAACTCCGGATCGACCACCGAGTCGGGGCGGAAGGTGGGCAGAATCCGGCCCTTCCAGCCGGATGCGCGAATGGCCTGAATTGCATCCAGCGAGTCCAGCGGGGAATCGGTGGTGGTCAGCACCTCTATATTGAATCGCTCGAAAAGAGCGCGGGGCAGAAACTCGGGCGTCTGGAGTTTTTCGCTGATGGTGTCGAAGTAGAGGTCCGCCGTCTCCGCCGAGAGGCGCTGCTGCAAACCAAAGAGATTCTGGAAGACAAAGTCCAGCCACAGGCGCGTCGGCGTGCCGCGGAAGAGGAAATAATGGCTGGCAAAAAGACGCCAGACCTTGCGCGGGTTCTTGATCTCCGGCGCTCCGATCTCCAGATCATCCATCGAGATGCCTTGGCTGTAGAGCATCCGGTAGACATAGTGGTCGGGCTGCACGAGCAGCGTCGCCGGATCGGGAAATGGCTCGTTTTTGGCGAACCAGGACGCCTGCGTATGGCCGTGCGGGCTGAGGATCGGCAGTGATTTTACGTGCTCATAGAGCGCCCGAGCTATTTTGCGCGTGCTGGGATCTGAGGGAAACAGACGGTCTTCATGGATCAGCATGACCTTGCCCTTTCGAGAAAAACCACTAAAAAACTTGTTTTGCCTGACCGCAAGAATGTGAAGAGGTCAGACCACACAGACCACAGTATACACATCCAGACGAAAAACGTCAGGGGAAAGCAAAGTTTTTTTCTGATGCAGAATAGGATTCCAGTGCTAATCTTGCCTTGCCCCTATTTTTTGCATTCAAGAAGGGTTGCCGTTTATGCCGCGGATGAAGGAAGAAGCACCGAGTACCCATCGAGCCATGCAGGTGGTCAACCATATCCGCGCTCTGATCGAGAATGGCACGTTGCAGCCGGGCGACAAAATTCCTCCAGAGCGCGAATTTGCGCGCTCGCTAAATCTGAGTCGCGCCAGCCTGCGCACGGGCCTGGGCTACCTGGCGGCCATGGGCGTTATGAAGGTGCGGCATGGCGTTGGAACCTTCGTCGCCGATGGTCCGGCCGAATTCGGCAAGGCATCGGTGAGCATCATGGGTGCGCTGCACGGTTTCCAGCCCTGGCAGATGTACGAGGCGCGGTTGATTCTGGAAGGCAATCTGGCCGCTCTGGCGGCCGAACGCGGCACCGAAAAGCAACACGTGATGCTGGCGGAAGAGGTCGCGGAGACCTACGCGTCCGTCGACAATCCCTCCGATTTTCTGATCCATGATGTGCTGTTTCACCGCATTGTTTCGCTGGCTTCCGGCAATCCAATCCTGGCGGCTCTGATGGAGACGATTACGTCGTCGATGTACGAGAATCGCCGTAAAACCGTGGAACTGTCGACCAACCTGCGTGAATCCGCGGAAATGCATCGCGAGATCTTCCGCGCCATCCGCTCGCGCGATTCCGCCGAGGCGCGAAAACTGATGGAAGAACACCTACGCACGGCGCAAAGCGCGCAAGCGAAGGAACGGCCCAGAGAACGGAGAGCTGTGAGGGCTGCCAGACCGAAGAGCGCGCAGACGGATTCGGAATCGGCCTCGAACTGAAAAGGAATTGATAGCTCCCTGGGCGTGCTCCAGGAGTCACGGCCGTTGCTTGCGCCTTCCGGGCAGCGGAAAAGCATCGGATTCCATGACCTGCGGGAGCGCTATGGACCCTCTCGGTCTGACCAGTGGTTTTGAAACGCCTTTGCGTGACGCGTGCAAGGTGTTCATTTCACGTGTAACTAAAGATAGTTTACGATTTTTTCATTTCTTTCTTGACAGTTCATATTTCCGTGCTGGACACTATTCCAGTCTGATTGCGTGGTCTGACCACTACTCAAGCCTGACCGGCAGCGCCTATTGGGCGGGTGAGGGACCAAAACGATCAGCAAGCGTGATTTGGAGGCTTGAATGAGAAGTATGACCGTAAAGCGGCAGATGAACTTGAGTGGGACGCCAAGGGGCCAGAGTCAAGGGTTCCTGCGCAGTCTCGAATGGGGATGGCTGGTTCTTCTGGCCATTGTCCTGGTGGCGCCAATCGGCGCAAAGGCACAAATCGGTGGCGAAGCGACGATCCAGGGAACGGTCAGCGATCCCACCGGGGCGGTCATCGTTGGCGCGAGCGTGACGGCGCAGAACGTCGCCACGGGAGTCAAGCTGACACGTCCCGCCGACAAAGCCGGCTATTACGTGCTCTCTCCTCTGGATGTCGGCGATTACACCATCACCGCAACCGGTAAGGGTTTTGAAAAACTTATCCGCGAAAATATCCACGTCAACGGGATGCAGGTGCTGGGGCTCAATCTGACCTTGCAGGTCGGCTCGGCAACCCTTTCCGTGACCGTCACGGACGTCCCGCCGGTGCTGGAAACCGAAAATGCCACCCTGGGCAGTGTGATGGAGAATCAGGTCTATCAGTCGCTGCCTTTGGAGATGGGCAGCCCGGGGCATCAGGATCAGCGCCGCGCCACGGACTTTGCCGCGCTCATGCCTGGCGTTTCCGCCAACGAAACCAAGAACGACGAAACCGATGAGCCGATGGTCGTCAATGGCAACCCGAACTCTTCCGAGATGTATCTGGATGGCATTCCCGCTACCTCCGTTAGTACTGCTGGCGACCCGCGCTACATCTGGTCGGCCTTTTCCGTCGAAACCGTTGATCAATTTCAGTTGAAGACTTCCGCCTATTCCGCCGAGTATCGCGGCCTGGGCATTGAGAACTACACCATCAAGTCCGCCGGCAACAAACTGCACGGTTCGGTCTATGGCGTGGTTCGCAACACTGCCTTCGACGCGGCCGGCTTCGTTCCGGCGCGATACCCAGCGAACTATCCCGACGCCAAGCTGGCCGGCACATGGTACAAAGCGCCCGAGCATCAGAATGAGTACGGCATTTCGCTCGGCGGCCCGATCTGGAAGAACAAGATCTTTCTTTTTGCCAACTACATGGGCTTCCGTTTCTCCACGCAGACCACGCCGTCTTCCCAGAGCATCCCGACGGAACGTATGCGCGTCGGCGATTTCAGAGAGCTGCTCGCCTATGGCGCTACCGAAACTAAAACTACCTCACCTTATGGCTTGGCTGCGGGTACGACTCAGAGTCCGGCGGTCCAGGTTTTCGATCCGACCACGCAAACCTGTGTGTCGAGCAAAAACTGCTCTCGGTCGCAGCTCACCGGAACCAGTGCCTATGACTCGACGACGGGATACAATGTCATTCCGTCCTATGAAGTCTCGCCCATTGCCAGGGAAATGTCGGCGATGCTTCCCACTCCAACCGGCTCCGGCATTGCCAGCAACTATGTTGGTTCCTATCCGTGGGGCTTGAATAACTGGTCTCAGACGGAACGCCTGGACGCCGACCTATCGCAAAAGCACAAAATCAGCATCATCTTTGGCGCGGGCCGCCAGGGCCTGATCGGCACCTCTGCTTCCCAAGCAACGAACGTGGCGCCGCTGCCGTATAAGTACGCCAAGGTCTACGCTCCCATAACCAAGGATGTAATCTTCGAGCACACCTATCTGATCAATAATTCGCTGGTCAACCAGTTGAAATACACGGCCATGCAGTATTACTCGCCGGCCATCAATCCGACCTTGAAAAACAGTGCATACGCGGCTTCGGGCTTCGGCATCACCGGCCTGCCCACGGGGCAGGCGGCCAGCAGCTTTCCGATTGTCAAGTGGGGCTCCAGCGATGAAGCCCAGTGGGGGCCGCAGGCCTCAGCTGGCAACGTAACCAACAACTTCACGCTGCTGGACAACGTGCAGTGGGTCAAGGGCAAGCATTCGATTACCTTCGGCGGGCAGTATCAGTGGCTCGAATACAACTACAACGCCGATAAGACGGGAACCAGCCCGCTGACGCTGTCGACCAAATTGTCGGAAACGGAAGGCTTCAAGGGCAACAATACGGTGACGGCCCTTGCCAATACGGGCAACGACTACGCCAGCTTCATGGTGGGCGCAATGGATTCGGCCACCTACACTCAGATTGAGCCGGGCGCTCTGGAAACCGGCACGCGCTTCCATCCTTATGCGCTCTATGTAAATGACGACTACAAACTGACCAGCAAGCTGACCATCAATGCCGGCCTGCGCTGGGATGTTTTGCCGCCCTTCCATGAAGCGCAAAATCGCTTCTCGTTCATGAATCCCAACCTCACCAATCCTTACACCGGCACGGCGGGCGCACTGCAACTTGCAGGTCATGGAACCAATGGCTGCAACTGCAGCACTCCGATCAAGACCTACTACAAGAACTGGGGTCCCCGTCTTGGCTTTGCATACGCGCTCAATGACAAAACCGTCATTCGCGCCTCTGCTGGCATGTACTATGCTCTCGGCGGCGGCACCGGCGGCAGCGCCGTATCCTCCCAGCCCGACAAGGCGCTGGAAATCGGCTTCTCCGCGGCTCCCAGTCCTTCCAGTCCTGGCCTGGCGCTCCCAGCTTTTTATCTGAATGGGAACACGACCGGCAAGCTGGCCGCGGACAATATCAAGATCGGCTCGACCTCCTATACCAATGACCCAACCAACGTAGCCTTCAACAACGGCGCAGCGGTAACCGCGCCTGGGACAGCGACCCAAGGCCCCGGCTACGGAACCTATTACTCGACAGGCGTGTCTGCCACGGACTACATCTCCTCCACGCTCGGCTATCTCGATCCCAAGTTTGGCGGCCGCGCGCCGGAGTTTACCGGATGGTCCTTCGGAATACAACGCAGCATCACGAAGGACTTGACGGCCTCGATCAGCTACGTCGGCAACGAGGGGCATCATCTGCTGGCCAATAACGGCAGCAGCACCGAACGCGGCTACCAGTCCAACCAGTTGGACCCGAAGTATCTGTCTCTTGGCGCCACGCTGGGGTATGCCGCGTCAACGGCCAGCACATATGGCCTGACCGCGCCGACCTGGTTCCCGACCGGTCAGGCGATCAGCCAGATGCTGCTGCCTTACCCGCAGTACAAGGGCGTGACCGACGAAGTTCCGGCGGTCAGCAATTCCAACTACAACTCGCTGCAGTTCACCCTCGAACAGCGGCTCGCGCATGGTCTCACTTTGATGTTGAACTACACCTTCAGCAAGAGCATCGACAATGCCGGTACCTTCCGTTCCGGCTATAATATTCCCGCCGATGTCAGCTCTGACGGCAAGGCCTATGCACAGGGCAAGGCCGACCGCTCGCTCAGCGTTTTTGATCAGCGGCAGAATGTTACCGGCACCACCACCTATGACCTGCCCTTCGGCAGGGGAAAAATCGGCAGTGAAAATGCCATTGTGCGCAATGTTGCTGGCGGATGGCGCATTTCCGGCATCTTCACTTATGTTGCGGGCAACCCGCTGACCATCACGCAAAACTCTTGCACCGGAATTCCCGGACAAGGCCAATGCATGCCGGCTTATGCCACTAACTTCACAGGCAAAGTGCGCATTAACGGTAGATGGGGACACGGTCTTAGCAGAACCAACTTGAATGTCCCGTATATCAACTCCGACGCTTTCGCACTGACCGGCACGGGCGGCACGCTCACCAATCAATATGTGATTGGCAGCGTAACCCGCACCGCTCCCTATGGCCTGCGCGGCCCCGGCAACTATAACATCGACGCCAGTGTCCGTCGGACCTTCGACCTCTGGAACAGGGAGAACGTGAAATTCGTATTCGAGGCCAATGCCTTCAATGCGCTCAACCACGTCTGGTTCGGCAGCACCTCCACCAACGCGACCGGATCCATCAACCAGACCTTTGGCAATAGCAACTTTGGCACGGTGGCCGGCCAGGCAAACACCCCGCGCGTCTTTCAGTTTGCGGGCCACATCAACTTCTAAGAAGCTCATCGCGACTTAGTCAACCGGAGGGGCTGGGAAACCAGCCCCTCCGCTTTTTCCAGCGGACTCATTCAATGCCATTGATAAGATAACTGTTGTAAGTCAGGAGTTTGAATGAAGAGCATCCTTCGCCTTGCGGGCTTGATCCTGCTATCGGAAGTGCTAAGCGGCGCGTGCCTGGCAGCGCCGGCCGCGGAGCCTTCCTGGTCCACGCGCGCGGCCAACGCTGCAATCAGCCGCTGGCCGGATGGCCGCCTTGTGCCTGCTGGCCAGCGCTGGGTTTGGAACTACGAACTGGGAACGCTGCTGGAGGGCATGGATGCCGCATGGCTTAATACGGCCGATCCGCGCAACTACAACTACATCAAGAATTCAGTGGATCAGTTTGTCAGCCCGGACGGTTCCATTCCCACCTGGAAACCGGAGGAGGGTCAGCTCGACAGTATCCTGCTCGGCCGCCAGCTCCTGCTCTTGTATGGCGTCACACAGTATCCGCGTTATGCCAAGGCCGCCACGCTGCTCTATCAGCAGTTGCTGCGCCAGCCGCGCACGCCCTCCGGCGGATTTTGGCATAAGCAGAAATACCCGAATCAGATGTGGCTGGATGGGCTGTACATGGCGGAGCCATTCTATGCCGAATATGCCGCCACGTTTCATCATCCGGAAGCATTCAAGGATATAACTCACCAGTTTGTTTTGCTCGACGAGCACGCGCGCGATCCGAAGACCGGCCTGCTCTATCACGGCTGGGATGAGTCGAAGCTGCAGCGCTGGGCCGACAAGCAGACGGGACTTTCCTCGCAGTTCTGGGCCAGAGGCATGGGCTGGACCATGATGGCGTTGGTCGATACGCTCGACTACTATCCAGAGCAGGATGCGGGCCGGGAGCAGTTGATTGCGCAGCTCGAACGGGATGCCGCCGCCGTCGCGCGCTATCAGGATCGTGCGTCCGGGCTCTGGTATCAGGTGATGAATAAAGGTGGTGAAAAGGGTAACTATCTGGAGTCTTCCGCCTCCTGTATGTTTGTCTACGCGCTGGCCAAGGCCGTGCGCCAGGGGTATCTTCCACCGCGCTATCTAGCCAATGCGAAGCGCGGGTATGCGGGCGTCCTCAGTCACTTTGTTCAGGCAGGGCCTGGAGATTTGGTGTCGCTATCGGGAACGGTGAAGTCCGCGGGGCTGGGCGGCGATCCCTATCGCGACGGGAGCTACGCTTATTACATCGGCGAGAAAACGGCCACGGATGATCCCAAGGGAGTAGGCGCGTTCCTGCTGGCCAGCGCGGAGATCGAGCACGCCGCCAATGCCAAACTGGGCCGCGGCAAGACCGTTCTGCTCGACGCCTGGTTCAATAGCCAGAAACGGCCGGATGCCTTTGGCCAGATGGTTTCTTTCCACTACAAATGGAACGACCAAAGCAACAGCGGCTATTCGCTCTTCGGGCATATCTTCAAGAACTTCGGCGCGCAGACGAAAACGCTGGAGGTTCAGCCCACGCTGGCGGCGCTTCGTCAGGCGCAGGTCTACATCATCGTCTCTCCGGACATTCCAGCGAAGAACCCGAATCCGCACTATGTTGAGCCGGAGGATGCGGCGCAAATTGCCGCATGGGTCAAGGCTGGCGGCGTGCTGGTGATGCTGGAGAACGATCCGGGGAATGCCGATCTAGATCATCTGAATCTGCTCTCGGATCGCTTCGGCATCCACTACAACAATGTGCTGCGCAATCGGGTGGACGGAAACAACTTTCAAATGGGAAAGGTTGCCGTCGAGGGCGGTGGGGTCGTCTTCTGCAATCCGCACACCCTCTACATGAAGGAGATTTGTACGATTACGACTAACTCACCAGCTCGCCCGGTGCTGCGCGATCGCGGAGACATCCTGATGGCTACGGCGAGTTACGGCAAGGGAAAAGTTTTTGCCACGGTCGATCCATGGCTCTACAACGAATACACCGACGGGCGAAAACTTCCCGCCGAATTTGATAACTACGCCGCTGGCAGTGAACTGGTCCGATGGATTCTTCAGCAGGTTCCGCGCGAGCCTGTGGGACAAGTGAAGAAGTAGGGGCGCGGCGCTATTTGGTTTGCGGCGTGTCCTTCACGTCTGGGCCAAGCTCGACGCAGACCTTTGTCAGGCTGTCAGCGACCATGCGTCCAAAGATAGCCGCGCCGCTGGCGTTCAAGTGCGTGCGGTCCGGGCCGATATGTCCCGCGGCGTCGGGGTGGCCAATAGCATTGAACTGGTCGGCCTGCTCCTGATTCATTGTCTCCAGCAGCTTGACGCTCGCGGCATTCAGATCAATCAGCGGCGCGTTTTCCTCGATGGCGACGCGCCGGGCGGCATCGGCGTAGGCCTGCAAATCCAGCACCAGCATGCCGTCCTTGTAGCTGCGCCGGGAGAGGGAAGTCACAATGACTGGCCGCGCTCCGGCGGCGCGCGCCTGCGCGATGTAGCGGCGCATATTGGCCGCATAAGTCGTCTCCGGATCGGTCTCGCGCTGTGGCCCCTTGCCGGGCATATCATTGTGTCCGAACTGAATAAGAATGTAGTCAGGATGCTTATCCAACGTCTGCTGCCAGAGTCCCTCGTCGTAGTAGCTTTTTGAACTGCGGCCATTGCGGGCCAGGTCGAGGCACTCGACGTTGGGCGTCATCAGGGCGCAGAAGGCCGCTCCCCATCCGCCGCCTATGGCGACCGTCGAATCTCCCGCGAGCACGATGCGCACCGGCGCTCCATGCGGAATGATGCTGGCCGCTGGCTGCGCGATGGCGGGATGCGAAAAGCCCATGCCGCCGACGGCTAGTATGCCAGATAGAACAACCCGAAAAATCTGTTTCATCGCGAAATCATCTCCGATAAGCTATCGATAATTTTACCGCATTAGAGGTCAGACCATCTAATTCTTCTTGTGAGAAAAAATCAAGAAGGCGAAGCGCATAAAAGATGCAATAGTAAAATGTGGAAACTGTTCTATTTATCATCAATCCGTGTTAAATCGGCAGAAAAGATGCTAAATGCCTTGACGATGAATAGCTCCCTTCCTATAAAGTAAGGGATGCAAGTGGTCAGTCCTCTGGACGGATTGCTGTGCGCGGCAGGCGAGGTCTCGCGCCGTGCCGGGAGGGTTCAATTTGCGCATTCCACGCTTTGCGATATTGTTTGCAGCAGTGCTGCTGTTTACTTTCACGCCTTTACGCGCGCAGGATACGCGGCAGGTCACAGAGCCGCGCATCCCGGCTGCCTGCGTCACGCTGGAGGCCGCCATTGAGGCCAATCATGCGGTAATTGCGGACCAGGATGAGCGGAGGCTGGACACCGCGCGCATCCAGCGCGCGATTGATCACTGCGCCGCGGGCAAGGCGGTTCTGCTGCGCACCAGCGGCCAGAAGAATGTCTTCCTGACCGGGCCGCTTTCGTTGCGTAGTGGCGTGACCCTGGTGGTGGATGCGAACACAGTGCTGGCGGCCTCGCGCGATCCACGGCTTTACGATCTTGCGCCCGGCAGTTGCGGCGTGGTCGGAGATCGCGGTCACGGATGCAAGCCGCTGATTAAGGTTGACGGCGCCCACCACAGCGGCATCATGGGCCTGGGCGCGATCGACGGACGCGGCGGCGCCAAGCTGCTGGGACAGAACGTAACCTGGTGGGATTTGGCGCACGAGGCGAAGATCACCGACCGGCAGCAGAGCGTTCCCTGGCTCATGGTTTTGCGTCACGCCGATGACTTCACGATGTATCAGATCACGCTGCGCAACTCGGCGGGCTTCCATGTCGCAGTCAACGAAACGGACGGCTTTACCGCATGGGGCGTGAAGATCATGACGCCCGCGACGGCGCGCAACACGGACGGCATTGATCCGGGTTCGTCGCGCAATGTGACCATCGCCTACTGTTCGATCCATACCGGCGATGACGATGTCGCGGTGAAATCCGGCGCGGCGGGAGCGTCCTCCAATCTCTCCATTCTGCACAACCATTTTTATACCGGCCACGGAATGTCGATTGGCAGCGGAACCAGCGGCGGCGTGGATCATCTACTGGTTGACGACCTGACCATCGACGGCGCGGACAATGGCATCCGCATCAAGTCCGACCGCAGCCGTGGCGGCCTGGTGCATGATCTTCTCTATCGCAATGTTTGCATTCGCGAGACCAAGAACCCGCTGGTTTTTACGCCGCTTTATACCACCTTCGGCGGAGAGCTGCTGCCCGTTTACCGCGACATTGCGCTCGAAGACGTTCACATTCTCACAGCAGGGAGTTATACATTCCTCGGGCTGGACTCCGAACATAAGTTAGGCCTGAAACTCAACAATGTTTTTGCCGATGACCAACAGCACTCGACGATGCAGGTCAAGGACGCGGAGATTCTGGTTGGTGGCCAGCGCGGCAATCTGGAACCGGTGGGAGAGGATGCAACCGTGCGGCAGACGCCTGGCTCCGCGCCCGGAAAGCCGCTCGATTGCGAAGCGCGTCTCGTTCCTTTCCCAGCGCTGCCCACGGCTCCGGAGATTGCGGGCGTGGTACCGCCCGAGGACAAAACGCTGTATGTCGCCGCCGATGGCACGGGCGAATACTACTCCATCCAGCGCGCTCTCGACGTAGCGCCGAAGGATGGAGCGCTGGTGCTGGTGGCTCCGGGAAGTTATCGCGAAGTGCTGACAATCGACAAGCCTAACATCCGTTTGCGCAGCGCCAACCCTGACGCCTCCAAGACGGTGGTGGTCAACGACCGCAGCGCGGGCGCAAACGGCGGCACGCTGCACTCGGCAACGGTGAACGTGACTGCCGATAACTTCTTTGCCGAAAACATTACCTTCGAGAACGACTACAACCGGACGCATCCGCAGATATTCGCAGGTTCTCAGGCGCTGGCGCTGCTAGTTACCGGCGACCGCGCCGCCTTTCATAATATGCGCCTGCTGGGTAACCAGGACACCGTCTACGCCGGCAGCCGCAACTGCGCTCCAGACGGCGCGAACTGCATTGCAACGCGGCAGTATTTTTCCGACTGCTATATCGCCGGGAATGTCGATTTCATTTTTGGCGACAGCAAGGCGGTCTTCGATCACTGCGAAATTCATAGCACGGCCCATGAGGGTGGGTACATTACGGCGCAGTCCAAACACTACCCGGATGAGGATTCCGGCTTCGTTCTCAATCGCTGCACGCTCGTCGCCGATCCAGGTTTGATTGGCAAAGTTTATCTGGGCCGGCCGTGGCGGCCTTATGCCACCGTGGTCTATCTCAATACCGAAATGGGCAGTCACATTGATCCGTCTGGTTGGAGAGAATGGCATCCCAATGAGACGCATTCGCTTGACACCGCGTTTTATGCCGAATTCAATTCCACCGGGCCAGGCGCCACACGCGAGCAGCGCAATCCGCACACGCATTTTCTGAGTCCGGACGAGGCGCGGCAGTATGAGTCTGCGGTTTTTCTGCGTGGCAGCGATAACTGGAATCCCACGCACGCGCAAAAGCAATAGAATGGACTTGCCACAGTGAATGCAATCAGCGGGAAAGTGTCAGGCAGAATGCCCGCGGCGAAGTAAATCAGGAGGAACAATGAAAACAGTTTTGATGGCTGACTCGGTGCGCTTTCCGCGCATGACGACCGAAGAGACACGCGAAACATTTCTATTCAATCAGCTCTACGAGCCGGGCAAGATCAATTTCAACTATGTTCCGGAAATCGACCGCGCCGCCGTCGGCATGGCCGCGCCCGTGGATAGCGCGATTGCACTGCCGACTTACCCGCAACTGCGGGCGGAATACTTTACCGAGCGCCGCGAACTGGGCGCTTTGAATATCGGCGGCGCGGGCGTGGTGCTCGTCGGGGGAAAGAGCTACGAGCTGAATAATCGCGATGTGCTCTATATTGGCCGTGGCAATGCTGAAGTCAGCTTTGCGTCGAAGGACAAGGCGAATCCAGCGGTATTCTATCTGCTGAGTTACCCGGCGCATGCCACTTATCCGGTTGCGCTGGTGCGCAAGGAAGACGCGACTCCGAAGGAAATGGGCAGCGCGGAGGCCTGCAATCACCGGACGATTTGCAAGTACATATATCTGAACGGAGCCAGAAGTTGCCAACTGGTGATGGGCGTAACGACGCTGGCTCCGGGCAGTTCGTGGAACACAATGCCGGCGCACACGCATGATCGCCGCACGGAAATCTATATGTACTTCAATCTGCCGGACGATGCGCGCGTGATTCATCTGATGGGCGCGCCCGACGAGACTCGTCACATCGTGGTGGCCAACCGGGACGTGGTGGTTTCTCCGGTATGGTCCATTCATTCCGGCGTGGGCACGCAGGCCTATACGTTCTGTTGGGGCATGGGCGGCGAGAATCAGGACTACGATGACATGGACCCGGCCCCGCTCAAGGAGTTGCGATGAATGTGGCGGTGGCGATGGTGGCGTCCCTAGTGCTGGCCGTTCCGGCGGCCATGCTAACCGGAGATAAGGCGGAAGTTATACCGGCGCATGAGCTGCAAGCGCAACTTGCGCAGTTGGCTCCGCAGGCCAGGGCATCGGGCAGCAGCGGATCAACCTTGGCCAGTTATGGCCATTTGGCACTGAAGTTATCAGTGCGCACAGCAAGCGGCGGCGCGGAGATTCACGCGCGCTATGACGACCTGATGATTGTGCAACAGGGAAGCGCTACGCTGATTATTGGCGGCACGGTTGTGGATGCGCAGCCGGGAAGTGACGGGGAAACCAAGGGAACCAGCGTTCAGGGCGGAAAGGCGCAAACCATTTCCGCCGGGGACGTGGTGATTGTTCCCGCGGGCCTGCCGCACCAGTTACTGATTCAACCGGGAACGCTTTATAGCGCACTGGTGGCCAAGGTGAAGGAGTAACCGCGGGAGTTAGCAGTCCGTGGTAAAAGTCCAAGCGGCTGAAGAGCATCCCACAGAGGCTAAAGCCCTACTGATTTTGCGACACTTATGGCACGACTGAAGTCGTGCCCTTCCAAAACTCGACTTTCACTATGGGCTGTTAGCGCGATAACTCCTTCCAAGCCGTGAGCTATCGCGCCATCCAGCCACCATCTACCACCAGAACTTCGCCGTTGACATAGTCGCTGGCTTGGGAGGCCAGAAAGACGGCCGCTCCGGCCACATCTTCCGGTTCTCCCCAGCGGCCTGCTGGAATCCGCTCCAGAATCGCCTTGCTGCGCGTCTCATCCTTGCGCAGCGCCTCGGTGTTGGTGGTGGCGATATAGCCGGGCGCGATGGCGTTCACTTGCACGTTGCGGCCTGCCCATTCGTTGGCCAAAGCCTTGGTCAATTGGCCCACGCCGCCCTTTGAGGCCGCGTAAGCTGGGACGCGGATGCCGCCTTGAAATGTGAGCAGGGAAGCGATATTGATGATCTTTCCCTGGCCGTGGCGCAGCATCTCGCGCCCAGCCAACTGGCTGAGTTGGAAGAGGCTGTTCAGATTGACTTGCAGCACTTTCATCCAGGCCTCAATGCTGTAATTTTCCGCGTCTTCGCGGTAGATCATTCCTGCGTTGTTGACCAGAATCTGCGGTGCGCCAAGGGTGGCAACCACCTCGCCGAAGAGACTGGTGGCGCTGTCAGCCGCACTTAGATCGGCGGAGAAGCTCGCCGATTTACGCCCCAATGCGCGGATGCGCGCGCTGGTTTCTTCGGCTGGCCGGCGGTTCCCGTGGCAGGCGACATTCGCGCCCGCCTCGGCCAGCGCAAATGCGATGGCCGCGCCCATGCCGCTGGCTGCGCCGGTGACCAGCGCCGTTTTTCCATCCAGGCGAAAACGATCAAGAATGCTCATTGGCTTGTAACTCCTTGCTTGCAACTCTCCAAATGGGTGAATTCAACGAGGAGACTTTCCTCATGGGCTAAACAGGCTGCGGAAAAAGGCTTGCTCCTGACAAAATTGGTGGAAACAGTTCTTCCGGGGCTAAAGCCCGCGTTAATTCTGCTGGCTTTATGCGGGGGTGAAACCCCCGCCTCCCTCCGACTGGAGTTTATCCGCAGCCTGTAAAGCCCATCTCATTTTGCGCCATTTACGGCACGGTCGAAAACGCTCCTATCCCCTTTAGAATCTGCGGGGGATTTCGGTCGCCCTTACAGGGCTTTCGGTTTTTTGTTGGCCTTTCCCAGGACTTCGCTTCGCTTGTCCGGGGCTATTCTCCTTCGGCCCCTCCGGGGCGGATACCACTCATGGAAATCGAGGTATCCCAGGTCTCAAAATCGAGACCTGGGGCACCCAGCATTGGCGCAACTTCAAGAAGTCAGAGACCTGGAAGCCGCTCAAGCGTTATAGGTTGAGGAAACGACGCGGCCGCCGTGGCCGGTCCAGTTGGTGTGGAAGAACTGGCCGGCGGGCTTGTCGGTGCGCTCGTAAGTATGTGCGCCGAAGTAGTCGCGCTGCGCCTGCAGAAGATTGGCTGGCAGCCGCCCGGAGCGGAAGCCGTCATAGAACGCCAGCGCGGTGGAAAAGGCCGGCGTGGGCACGCCCCGTTCGACCGCTTGGACCACGGCCTTGCGCCAGGACTCCTGATACTTGTTGAGCGCCTCGAAGAAGAAGCTATCGAGCAGCAGATTTTCGAGAGCCGGTGTCTTGTCGTAGGCTTCCTTGATCTTGCCGAGGAATTGACTGCGGATGATGCAGCCGCCGCGCCACATCAGCGCGATGCCGCCAAAGTTGAGATTCCAGTTATTCTCCTTGGCCGCAGCGCGCAACAACATATAGCCCTGCGCATAAGAGATGATCTTGGAGCAGTAAAGCGCGCGGCGCACATCCTCGATGAAAGCGGAGCGGTCGCCGACCGTTTCCTTCGGGGATGGCCCTTCGAGAACCTTCGATGCGTTGACGCGCTCGAGTTTGAGCGCCGACAAGCTGCGCGCAAAAACCGACTCGCCAATCAGCGTCACCGGCTGGCCCAGATCGAGCGAGCTGATGACCGTCCACTTGCCCGTGCCCTTCTGCCCGGCCCGGTCCAGAATCTTATCGACAATTGGCTGGCCGTCCTCGTCTTTCTTGGCGAAGATCTGGCTGCTGATCTCGATCAGATAGCTGTCCAGTTCGCCCTTGTTCCACTCGTCAAAGATCTGGTGCAGTTCGTCGGGCTTGAGCCCCAGGCTGCGTTGCAGCAGGTCATAAGCTTCGCAGATCAACTGCATATCGCCGTACTCGATGCCGTTATGCACCATTTTGACAAAGTGCCCGGCACCGTCTTCGCCCACCCAGTCGCAGCAGGGCGTTCCGTCCTCCACCTTGGCGCAGATGGACTGGAAGATGTCTTTGACGTGCGGCCATGCGGCGGGATTGCCGCCGGGCATCATCGAGGGACCGCGGCGCGCGCCTTCCTCGCCGCCGGAGACGCCGGTGCCGACGAAGAGAATGCCCTTCTCCGCCAGGTATTTGGTGCGGCGGGTGGTATCGGGAAAGTGCGAATTGCCGCCGTCGATGATGATGTCGCCCGCCTCAAGATGCGGCAGCAGTTGCTTGATCATATCGTCAACGGTATCGCCGGCCTTGATCATCAGCATCACGCGCCGGGGCCGCTTGAGCAGGCTGGTCAGCTCCTCGATCGAATGCGCTCCGGCGACCTGAGTTCCCTTGGCCTCGTTGGCCAGGAAGGCGTCCACCTTGGATACGGTGCGGTTGAAGACGGCCACTTTGAAGCCGTGGTCGTTCATATTCAGGACAAGATTCTGCCCCATCACAGCGAGGCCGATCAGGCCAATATCACACGATGCAACTGGCATACAATCTCCTTGAAATGGATGTTAGCGCTGGATGCGCGCCGAGCCGCCTTTGGCGAAGGCCCGCACCTGATCCAGCGTGGCCATGGTGGTGTCGCCGGGATAAGTCGTCAGCAGCGCGCCATGCGCCCAGCCCAGCTTGATGGCTTCCTCGGGCGTCTCGCCGTGCAGCAGGCCATAGATGAAGCCGGCCGCGAATCCGTCGCCGCCTCCGACGCGATCATAGACTCCCAGCTCCGCCGTGGGCGCGCTATAGGTCTTGCCGTTGACCCAGGCAACCGCGCTCCAGCTATGGTGGTTGGTGGAATGCACCTCGCGCAGCGTGGTGGCCACGATCTTCACCTTGGGCAGCTTTTTCGTCACCTGGTCAATCATGCCGAAAAAGACGCTAGGGTCGAGCTTCGATTTGGCCGCGACTTCCGGTCCGGGAATGCCCAGTCCTTTCTGCAAATCCTCTTCGTTGCCCACCAGCACGTCTACATTCTCGACTATCTTGCCGATGGTTTCCACGGCTTTTTCCGCGCCGCCGGAAATATCCCACAGTTTTTGGCGGTAGTTGAGGTCAAACGAGGTGATGGCCCCCGCGGCTTTGGCTTCCTTCATCATCTCCGCGGCCAGCGGGGCCGTGGTGGGCGACAGCGCGGCAAAGATGCCGCCGCAATGGACCCAGCGGACGCCTTTGGCAAAGATGGCCTTCCAGTCGAAATCGCCGGGCTTCAGCAGCCCCGCAGCCTCGTTCGAGCGGTTATAGAAGACCACCGGCGCGCGCAGGCCGTAGCCGCGGTCGCTGTAGACGGTGGCCATGTTGGGGCCGGTGACGCCGTCGTGCTTGAAGTGCTTGTAGAAGGGCTTCACGCCCATCGCGCGGACGCGCTCGGCGATCAGGTCGCCGATGGGATAGTCGGCCATCGCGCTGGCGATTCCCGTTTTCAGGCCAAAGCAGTCCGAAAGATTGGCGGCCACATTGAACTCGCCGCCGCTGACGTGAATCTGGCACTCCGTTGCCTTGCGAAAGGGAATGATGCCAGGGTCAAGGCGATGCACCAGCGCTCCCAGCGACAGAAAATCCAATTCACCATCCTGGCGAATATTCAAACCATTACTCATCGTTGTTCACTCCTCCTGCTCAGTTGCGCCGCGCTCCTACGATAGTACGATAGCCTCTTCTATTGCCGGGCCGTGGACAGCTATCCTGCCCCACCTTCCCAGCAACCCCATTCCTTGCGGTGAAGAGGTCTGACCACAAGCATACACATTCGCCACCGTTGTTGCCAAGAAAAGTAGTTAAAAAATTGAGGAGTGAACCGCCGTTGCTGATTTCGTTCCGCGCGTATCTCACAATATGGTTTGGAGATAGCCGCTCATGGCGCGGCGCGAACGGAATGCGATCAAATGCAGATCGGACGATGCCAGTGGTCAACCACATAGGCCATCTCGTTCGGCAGTCATGGCCTATGCTCCCTCAGCAAAACAAGGCAACGACAACTGCCGCACCTGTTTCGTCGTCCCACTGCCGGGAATTTTAGATGTGTTTGTCCTGCTTTGGTAACGTCTTCCGTCTGTTCGAACGTCTTCCGTCTGTCCCGCGTGGACGATGAGATTAAAATCAAAGCAAGTGGTCAATCGGGTGCGCTGGTGGCCGGATTTTTCCAAATACGATTTGCAACGCATTGCGTCTAAACGAGAAAGAGCCGATGGACACGCTTCCCCCTCATTTTCCCGATCCCGCTCAGGCAGCCGCGCCTGCGCCCGACGTAAAGCAGACGGCTCTGGTCCCCGCTCCGGCGCCTGCCCAAGCGGACGGTATCGGGCTGTGGGTGCGAGACCTGGTGGTTTCCATCGCCGTCTCGGTCTTTATCATCACCTTCCTCTACCAGCCGGTGCGCGTGGAAGGGACCAGTATGCAGCCGCGGCTGGGCAACGATGACCGCCTCTTCATCAACAAATATGTCTACCGCATTGCGGAGATCAAACGCGGCGACGTGGTGGTCTTCCACTATCCGCGCGACCCGGAGAAGAGCTACATTAAGCGGGTGATCGCCTTGCCCGGCGACCGGCTGTGGATCGACCGCGGCGTGTTGTGGCTGAACGGCAAGCCACAGCCGGAGAGCTACGTTCCTGAGATCTACCGCGACAGCCGCTCCTATACGGAGATGATCGTTCCCGACGACAGCTATTTCGTGATGGGCGACCACCGCTCGATCTCTTCCGACAGCCGCGAATTCGGCCCCGTCGAGCGTTCGCTTATCTACGGGAAGGCCGTTTTCGTCTACTGGCCGTCGCGTGATGCCGGGGTGGTGCGGTAGGCGCTGGAATAACCGCCCGGAATTCCACCGGCACAATCCTTGCCAAGCTGTTAAAATCAGTAGAATCCACTCTCCGGAGAGGCAATGCAGGCAATCTTAGCGCTCGAAGACGGGCGCATATTCCGTGGCCTTGGGCTTGGCGCTCCTGGTGAATGCCAGGGCGAAGTCGTTTTCAATACTTCCCTCACCGGCTATCAGGAAATCGCCACCGATCCCTCCTATGCCGGGCAAATCGTCGTTCTCACCAACCCCGAGATCGGCAACTACGGCACTAGTCAGGCGGATAACGAGTCGGCCAGACCCTATATTGAGGGGCTGATCGTCCGCGAATTCTCGCCCATCAGCTCGAATTGGCGCTCGGATCAGGTCACCGACGAGTACATGGAACGCTACGCGGTTCCGGTGCTGGCCGAGATCGACACCCGCGCTCTGGTGCGCCATTTGCGTACCTATGGCGCCATGCGTGGCGTCATCTCCACCAAGACCACCGATGCAGAGGCGCTGGTCCAGAAGGCTCGCGCGATCAGGAAGATGGCCGGGACCGACCTGGCGCGCGTGGTCTCAACCAAGTCGATTTACACCTTCGACTCGACTGACCCGCGCAACCAGACCGACGATCCGTTATTGGCCAAAGCTCTTGTTCAAGACGCGGAACAGCGGAAGCTGCACGTTGTCGCCTATGACTTCGGGATCAAAATCAACATTCTGCGGATGCTGGCGCGCGAGGGCTGCCGCGTGACGGTGGTTCCGGCCGAGACCAGCGCCGAGGACGTGCTGGCGATGAAGCCAGACGGCGTCTTTCTGTCGAACGGCCCTGGCGATCCGGAGCCGGTCGAATACGCCGTCCGCGCCATTCGCAAATTCCTGGGCCGCGTGCCGGTTTTTGGAATTTGCCTAGGCCACCAGCTCACTGGTCTGGCTCTGGGCGGCAAGACCTACAAGCTGAAATTCGGCCACCACGGCGGCAATCATCCGGTGAAGAACGTCCTGACCGGCAAGGTGGAGATCACGGCCCACAACCACAACTTTGCCGTCGATCCTGACTCGATCAACGCCAACGAGGTGGAGCTGACGCACGTGGACCTGAACGACCAGACGCTGGAGGGCCTGCGCCACAAGACGCTGCCTCTGTTCAGCGTGCAGTTTCACCCGGAAGCCGCGCCGGGTCCGCACGACTCGAACTATCTTTTTCATGACTTCCGCAAGCTGATGGAGGAGTGGAAGGGATGAAGAACAGCTTTGACAATCACGCGATTTTGACCACAACGGCGGGGCTGAGGCTCCGCTGTTTTTTGAGCGCCGCGCGTTACACAAGGTTTTGAAAGGGAACGGGCTTTAGCCCGCATATCAGAAGCGCATGAACAGGTGGGGCTTTAGCCCCCCGAGGGAATGGGATGCGTCCCCAGCGGGAAACAACTCGGAGCGATGAATTTGCCTACTTCGTCTCGACACAGACGATAGGGCGCAGGTCTCTTTTCCGGGTTGAGCGATGGGCGCAACTGATGGTTTCAACACTGAATCATTATGATGGCACAGGATACAAACTTCATGCCTATGTCATCATGCCCGACCATTTGCATTTGCTGATTACGCCCACCGAATCGGTCGAAAAAGCGGTTCAATTGATCAAAGGCGGATTCTCCTTCCGAGCCAAAAGAGAATTGCAATGGAATGGAGAGATTTGGCAGCCAGGATTCACCGATCATCGCATCCGGGATGAAGAGGATTGGCGCAAACATTTGGCGTATATCCAAAACAATCCGGTGAATGCACATTTGGTCGGCGATGCTGTCCAATTTGAGTTCATGGGTTTGCCCAGCATTGAATTCCCTCGGGGGCTAAAGCCCGCCGATCTTGGCGACCTCAATGTACGGGCTAAAGCCCGTACCCTTCAACCGGAAGCCCGTACCCTTCAGTCTTCGAATCATACGGATTAACCAAGGAAGTCGAACAAAAATATGCCACGCAGAAATGACATTCAGAAGATTTTGGTGATCGGCTCGGGGCCGATTGTGATTGGCCAGTCGGCGGAGTTCGATTACTCCGGCACGCAGGCCTGCAAGGCTCTCAAAAGTGAGGGCTATGAGGTGGTGCTGGTCAATTCCAACCCGGCCACCATCATGACCGATCCGGAACTGGCCGACCGCACCTACATCGAGCCGCTGACGCGCGAGTACGTCGAGGAGATCATCCGCATCGAAGCGGAGATGCTTGCTGCGCAACCTGGCTCGGGCAAGTTCGCGCTACTGCCAACCGTGGGCGGGCAGACGGCGCTGAACCTGGCCGTCGTGCTGGCCGACACGGGCGTTCTGGAGCGCTACAACGTCGAGCTGATCGGCGCCAAGCTCGAAGCCATCAAGAAGGCCGAGGACCGGCTGCTCTTCAAGGACGCGATGCTGCGCATTGGCCTTGAGGTTTGCAAGTCGGCGCTGGTGAACAACCTGCGTGACGGCCTAGAGTTCTCCTCGAAGATTGGCTTCCCGCTGCTCATCCGTCCCAGCTTCACGCTCGGCGGCACGGGCGGCGGCATCGCCTACAACCGCGAAGAACTGACGGAGAATCTGGCGCGTGGCCTCGATCTTTCGCCGGTCCATGAGTGCCTGATTGAAGAGAGCGTGCTCGGCTGGAAGGAGTACGAACTCGAAGTGATGCGCGATCTGGCGGACAACGTCATCATCGTCTGCTCGATTGAAAACTTCGATCCCATGGGCGTGCATACCGGCGACTCGATCACCGTGGCTCCGGCGCAAACGCTCACTGACCGCGAGTTCCAGAGGATGCGCGACGCGGCCATCGCCGTGATGCGCGAGATCGGCGTCGAGACCGGCGGATCGAACGTGCAGTTCGCTGTCAATCCCGCCAATGGCCGCATGACGGTGATCGAGATGAACCCGCGCGTTTCGCGCTCCTCGGCGTTGGCCTCGAAGGCCACCGGCTTTCCCATTGCGAAGATCGCCGCCAAACTCGCTGTAGGTTATACGCTCGACGAGATTCCCAACGACATCACGAAGAAGACGCCGGCCTGCTTTGAGCCAACCATTGATTATGTCGTGGTCAAGATTCCCAAGTGGCAGTTTGAAAAGTTTCCCGGCGCGGATGAAACGCTGGGCCCACAGATGAAGTCGGTGGGCGAGGTGATGGCCATTGGCCGCACCTTCAAGGAAGCACTGATGAAGGCCTGGCGCGCCTTGGAAACCGGCAAGAAGACAGGCGCGGAAGTGCTGGAGCCGCGACGGCTGACGCAGATGCTGGTCACGCCCAAGCCGGAGCGTCTCGGCTACATCCGTTATGCCTTCGAGCGTGGCATGAGCGTGCGTGAAGTGGCGCGGCTGACCACCATGGACCCCTGGTTCCTGCATCAGATTCGCGAGATCACGCTGGAGCAGCAGACCATCGCGCAGACTTCTCCAGAGGAGATCAACGCAGAGCAATTGCGCAAGCTGAAGCGCTATGGCCTGGGCGACGAGCGCATCGCCACCGAGTGGAAGCTCGAAGGCCACGCCGGCACGCAACGGGTGAGGGAACTGCGCGAGGCGAAGGGCGTCACGCCGGTTTTCAAGCTGGTGGACACCTGCGCCGCCGAGTTCGAGTCGATGACGCCGTACCTCTACTCGACCTACGACGATGAGGACGAAGCGCCGCCGACCACCAAGCGCAAGATCATCATTCTCGGTTCGGGGCCGAATCGCATCGGCCAGGGAATCGAGTTCGATTATTGCTGCTGCCACGCGGCCTTCGCGCTCAAGGATGACGGCTACGAGACCATCATGGTCAACTGCAATCCGGAGACGGTCTCGACAGACTACGACACCAGCGACCGGCTCTACTTCGAGCCGCTGACGCTCGAAGACGTGCTGGCCGTCTACAACCACGAGGCGCAGTCGGGCGCAGAGATTGGCATGATCGTGCAGTTTGGCGGGCAGACGCCGCTGAATCTGTCGCAGCGTCTGCGCGCGGCTGGCGTGCCGATCATCGGCACCTCGCCCGAATCGATTGACTTGGCCGAAGACCGCAAGCAATTCGGCAAGCTGCTGAACGAGCTGGAAATTCCGCAGCCCGCGGGCGGCACGGCCACCAGCGTCGAGGAGGCGCTGGCCGTGGGCGAGCGCATCGGCTACCCGGTGCTGGTGCGGCCAAGTTATGTGCTCGGCGGCCGCGCGATGGTCATCTGCTACGACGCCGAGGAGGTTGCACGCTATATGCGCGCGGCGGTCGAATACTCGCATGACCGCCCGGTGCTGATCGATCACTTTCTGGAGAACGCCATCGAGATGGATGTCGATGCGCTCTCTGACTCCGAGGATGTCCTGATCGCCGGCATCATGCAGCACATCGAGGAGGCTGGCATTCACAGCGGCGATTCCTCCTGCGTGCTGCCCGCCGTCAGTATTCATCCGGAGACGCTCGATGTGATCCGCAGTTATGCCCGCAAGCTCGCCCTGGCGCTCAAGGTGGTTGGCCTGGTCAACTTGCAACTCGCCATTCAGCATGACTCAGAGGGCAACGATCACGTCTTCATCATTGAAGTCAATCCGCGCGCCTCGCGCACCGTGCCTTATGTCTCCAAGGCCACCGGAATCCCGCTGGCCAAGATCGCCTCGCGGCTGATGACCGGCCGCAAGCTGCGCGATTTGCTGCCCGAACAGCTTGCCAGCGGCAAGGATCTGCCAACCGGCGCGCATTATTTTGTGAAGTCGCCGGTCTTTCCCTGGAGCAAATTCGCCGGGGTCGATACGGTTCTCGGCCCGGAGATGAAATCGACAGGCGAGGTGATGGGCGTGGCCTCAACCTTTGGCGAGGCCTTCGCCAAGGCGCAACTGGGGGCCGGGCAGGTTTTGCCGGTCAGCGGCACGGCCTTCTTCAGCCTCAACGATCGCGACAAGCCAGCCGCCGTAGATCTGGTGCGCAGCTACGTGAACCTTGGCTTCAAGATCGTGGCCACCGAGGGCACGGCCAATGTGCTGGAAAAGGCCGGCATCACGGTCGAGCGGGTCTTCAAGGTCAAGGAGGGCCGCCCGAATATTGTGGACCTGATCAAGGGCGACCGCATCCAGCTCATCGTGAATACTCCGCGCGGCCAGGATACCTTCTTCGACGAGAAGGCCATCCGGCGGGCCGCAGTGCTGGCGCGCATTCCCACCATCACCACCATTGCCGCCGCGCAGGCCGCCGTCGAGGGCATCAACGCGATGCAGAGCCGCCACACCACGGTTTATGCGCTGCAGCAACTGCATCCAGCCGGGGCCTGAGTGCTTTCCTCTAGGTCTCTGACCGGATAATTTCGTACCATTGGAATCGTGGTGCCCCAGGTCTCAAAATCGAGACCTGGGGCACCCCGCATTGGTACAACTTCAAGCTGTCGTGGGCTTGCTGTATCCCGGCAAGCCGTTACATACAGGTGAATTTCGCGCCATTTTTTTATTTTGCACAATTTCATTGATAATTCTGCCCTGAAGGGAATAAATTAAATCCAATATCCCCCTATTGCCGTTCTTGTTCGCCTTGATATTTCGTTCCAGAGGTGTATCCATGGTCTGCCCGAAGTGCCAGTCTTCGTCTATATCTACCGTTCCGGCCGATATTCGGCTTTACCGCAACTGCCATCGCACCCTCAGCCACCCGCCATTGACGCCGTCTCCAGAGGTCACCATTTGCCTCGATTGCGGCTGGGCGGAGTTCCGGATTCCGCGCTCCTGGCTCGCGGCTGGATGGCTGCGCCCGATGCGCTTCATGGCTGGCGTCACAACCTCTATGGTTGGCTCCTGAGCAGAGCAACGGTCTTTTTCACGACAGTCTTACAATGACGTTTTTTTGATCGGCAAGGCCGTGAGCAGAGGCTGTGCCGGAGCGGTTTCCGTGGCAAAAAAAGGCCCCCAGCTTTTGCCGGGGGCCTTGATTTTGAGATGCGGTTTTTTGCGCCGAAGGCGCGATTGACCGCACCGCAGGTGCTAGTACATGCCTTCCATGCCGCCGCCGTGTCCGCCGGCCGGAGCCGCAGCCTTGGGCTCCGGAAGCTCGACAATCAGGGCTTCGGTGGTCAGCAGCAAGCCGGCAATCGAGGCGGCATTCTGCAGCGCCGTCCGGGTTACCTTGGTCGGATCAATCACTCCGGCCTTCACCAGATCTTCGTAGACGGAAGAAGCGGCGTTGTAACCGAAGTTCTGCTCCTTGTATTCAAGCACCTTGGCAACCACCACCGCGCCCTCTTCGCCAGCGTTGGCGACGATCTGGCGCAGCGGCTCTTCGAGCGAGCGGCGAACGATGGTCGCGCCGATCTTCTCGTCGCCTGTGAGCTTGGCGATCAAGGCTTCGACCGCGGGAATGGCGCGCAGCAGAGCCACGCCGCCGCCCGGGACGATGCCTTCCTCGACCGCCGCGCGAGTGGCGTGCAGCGCATCCTCAACGCGAGCCTTCTTCTCCTTCAGCTCGGTTTCGGTTGCCGCGCCCACCTTGATGATGGCGACGCCGCCGACCAGCTTGGCCAGCCGCTCCTGCAACTTTTCCTTGTCGTAGTCCGAGGTGCTCTTCTCGATCTGCGCGCGGATTTCCTTCACGCGGCCCTGAATGTCAGAGGGCTTGCCGGAACCGTCGACGATGGTGGTGTTGTCCTTGTCGATGGTGACGCGCTTGGCCCTGCCCAGATCCTCAAGCTTCACGCCTTCCAGCTTGATGCCCAGATCCTCGGTGATGGCCTTGCCGCCGGTCAGAATCGCAATGTCGCCCAGGATCGCCTTGCGGCGGTCGCCAAAGCCAGGAGCCTTGACTGCGGCCACATTCAGCGTGCCACGCAGCTTGTTGACGACCAGTGTCGCCAGGGCCTCGCCCTCGACATCTTCAGCGATAATCAACAGCGGCTTGCCGCCACGGGCAACCTGCTCCAAAAGCGGCAGCAGATCCTTCATCGCGCTGATCTTCTTCTCGTAGATCAGGATGTAGGGATCTTCCAGAACCACTTCCAGCCGCTCGGTGTCGGTGACGAAGTAGGGGCTCAGGTAGCCGCGATCAAACTGCATTCCATCGACCGTCTCCAGACCGGTGTGCATGGTCTTGGACTCTTCAATGGTGATGACGCCATCCTTGCCCACAACCTTGACCGCCTCGGCGATAATGTCGCCGATCTCCTGATCGCCGTTGGCCGAGATTGCGCCCACCTGGGCCACGGTGCCTTCGGTCACTGGATTGGAGAGCTTGCCGAGAGCGCCGCCCTCGATCCACTTGCCGTCCTTATCGCGGGTGCCGATGATGGCCGCCACGGCCTGGTCGATGCCGCGCTTCAGGGCTGTCGGATTCGCTCCGGCCGCTACCGTCTTCACGCCCTCGCGATAGATAGACTGTGCCAGAACCGTCGCGGTCGTGGTGCCGTCGCCAGCCACGTCACTGGTCTTCGAGGCCACTTCCTTCACCAACTGCGCGCCCACGTTCTCCAGCGGGTCTTGCAGGTCAACTTCCTTGGCTACTGTTACGCCGTCCTTGGTGATGGTCGGCGAACCGAATTTCTTCTCAATCACGACGTTCCGGCCCTTGGGCCCGAGCGTAACCTTCACGGCGTCCGCCAGCGTGTTGACGCCGCGCAGGATCGCCTGACGGGAATCTTCACCGTGCAGAATCTGCTTTGCCATGCTTGTAACTCTCCTCATTCAGGTTTCAGGGGTCAGAGATCAGGGATCAGTTTCACCTGCTCATTGACCACATTCAAACTCTCAACTGCGCTTCAGACTGGCCGTCCAAGGCTCCAGGCTGTAAAGGGTATGGGGGGTAACCCCCTGATCCCTGAAACCTGAACCCTGACCCCTGTCTTTCAGCTACTTCTTGATGATGCCGAGGACGTCTTCCTCGCGCATGATCAGAAAATCCTCGCCGTCCAGCTTGATCTCGTTGCCGGAGTACTTGCCGAAGAGAACGCTGTCGCCAGCCTTGACGTCCAAGGGGAAGACCTTCCCCTCGTCGTTCGACTTGCCCTTGCCAACGGCGATGACTTTGCCTTCCTGCGGCTTTTCCTTGGCGGTGTCGGGGATGATGATGCCCCCGCGAATGGTTTCGCCCTCTTCCAAACGGCGGACGAGGATGCGGTCATGAAGCGGCGTAAACGTTGTTGCTGCTGCCATTGCTTGCTTCTCCTTCACGCGCGGCCCAAGGGGTGAGCCCTGCCGCGGGATTTGAGTGGTTTCGACAAAAAAGCTTCAGAAATCGAGGACCGCGGCACCCTGTACGGAGCCTCTGGCCTGGATGAGCAGTCGTGCCACCAGTGTGCTGGCACTCTTGCCTTCCAATTGCTAACGATAGGCAAGTCTCACAGGAGTTGTCAAGTCCTTTTGCTCTATATATGAGTATAACACGCTAAGATATTGTGATAATTGTTGCTATTATGTGAATTTCTAAATTTTCTCCGCGGGCACTCTCTTGCCACTCGCGGTTTGGCCGGAACCGGATTCCCTTGGCCGCCTTCATCGCCAGTGGCAAAACCATTTACAATGTGCCCATGCACAGTCGTTCCCAAGTTCGTTTTTATGTCCTCGCCGTCTTGCTTTGCATGGCTCTTTTGCCGTTCGCCGCTGGAGCCCAACAGAAGGTCTCCAATCGCGGTCGCAAATTCAAAATGCCACCGCCGACCGCGCGCATTGAAGTCAGCGTGGTGCGGGACGCGACGGGCAAGCCCATCGAGAATGCCGCCGTCATCTTTCACGCGATGGAAGGCGAGCGGGACAAGGGCAATATGGAGCTGAAGACCAACGAAGATGGCAAGACCGTCATCGATGTGATGCCGATTGGCGATGTGGTGCGGCTGCAAGTCATTGCCAAGGGCTTCCAGACCTTCGGCGACGATTACAAGGTTGACAAAGATCAGCTCTCGATCAATATCAGGATGAAGCGTCCGGGCGAGCAGTACTCCATCTATAAAGAGCATCCTGACAAGCTGCTGGGCGGCAAGAGCGCAGAGGGGGCCAAACCCGCCAGCCCGGCGGATACGGATAAGGACAAGAGTGCGTCCTCGTCAAAAGACAAGACAGCCGCCCAGCCGGACGCGCAACCCAAGTCCAAGTAGCTGCGCGATGACGGACGAGCGACTCCGAGGCAAATCGGCACTGGTGACTGGCGGCGCGCGGCGCGTTGGCCGGGCGATTGCGCTGGCTCTGGCCGGGGCTGGCGCGGATGTGGCCATAACCTACCGCAACTCACAGGTGGAAGCCGCCGCTACGGCACGCGAAATTGAAAATCTGGGCTGCCGCGCGCTGGTCGTCGCGTGTGACGTGCGCGATGAGGCCTCGGTGCGCGCGGCGGTCGCCGCGACCGTCAGAGCCTTCAACCGGCTTGACCTGGTGGTGAATAATGCCGCCGTCTTTGAAACCGCGCCGCTTGACCAGCTCACCCTTGACCAATGGGACGCGGCCTTCGAGACCAATGCGCGCGGGCCTTTTCTGGTCGCGCGCGAGGCGCTGCCGCATCTGCGCGCCACCGAAGGCAGAATCGTCAACATCGGCTCACTTGGCGGAATGCAGGCCTGGGCCACCCATGCCCACTACTGCGCCTCCAAGGCCGCGCTGCACTCGCTGACCCTGTCGATGGCCAAGGCCTTTGCCCCAGAAGTCAGCGTGAACTGTGTCGCTCCGGGCTGGATCGAGATGGCCGGGGAGGCGGGCGGGCAAGCGGCGTACTTTGCCGCGAAAACGCCGATGCGGCGCAACGGGCGCGTGGAAGACGTGGCCCAAGCGGTGCTCTTTTTTGCCGCTGGGCCGCACTTCATCACCGGCCAGATTCTGGCCGTCGATGGCGGGCTGGGATTATAGGCAAGCTGATTCCGCTTACTGGGCTGTCAGCGCCGCGATCATCGAGGCGAAAATCTTCCAGCCGTCGGCCGAGCCCAGCAACAGTTCGCTCGAACGCTCCGGATGAGGCATCATCCCCAGCACGTTGCGCTTTTCGTTCAGAATGCCGGCGATATTGCCCAGCGAGCCGTTAGGATTGGCCTCCGCGGCGACTTCGCCCTCCGGCGTCGTGTAGCGGAATGCGATGCGATCCTCGGCTTGCAGGCGCTTCAGCTCTTCCGGCGTGCAGAAGTAGTTGCCCTCCATGTGGGCAATTGGAATCTGCAAGACTTCGCCCTTGACCAGCCCGCTGGTGAAGGGACTGTCGATCGTTTCCGCGCGCACATAGACGGGTTTGCAGATGAACTTCAGCCCTGCATTGCGCGTCAAGGCGCCCGGCAGCAAGCCGGCTTCGGTCAGGATCTGGAAGCCGTTGCAGATGCCCAGCACGAGGCCGCCATCAGCGGCAAAGCGCTTGACCGCCTGCATCACGGGCGAGAAGCGCGCAATGGCTCCGGTGCGCAGGTAGTCGCCGTAGGAAAAACCGCCCGGAACGATTACCGCATCGACGCCAGACATATCCTCGGAGTCGTGCCAAAGAAAGGTGACCGGCTCGTGAGCCACATCGGCAATCACGTCATACGCATCGTGATCGCAATTGGAGCCAGGGAAAACTAGAACCCCAAATTTCATGTCTCTAGGGTATCAGCTTCCCGCCGGATCAAGGCAAATTCAGTAGCTCAATTTCACTTCCAGTCCCTGGCCGTCGTCCGCGAGCAGCGCCGTGATGCGGTGTTGGCTGGCGTCGAAGCTGGCCGTTGCCGGGACTAGGGTGCCATGAGCCGTGGCGAGGACGCTGGCGGCAGGTTTGACTGCGCCGTAGACCTCAATCGAGAGCTGATGCCACCACGGCGCAAAGCTGCCCGCCCGCGCGGAGACGGACACGCTCAGCCCCTCGGCTGTTAGCTGGCAGGTGAAGCTCTCGCGCAGAATTTCACCCTTTTGAAAGCCGTAGCTGACGCCGTCGTCCAGGTAGAGGCTGCCGCGGCACGGCTCGCCAGCGGCGGAGGGCGGATAAACGCGCAGGGTCAACGGCCCGCGCGGTGTTTCCTCCGTGCTCTGAACCAGCGGCTGCTCGGGCACGATGGCCCCGGCGCGGACAAAGACCGGCAGCGTCTTCAGGCTGGGATGGATCGTGACCTGGCCTCCATCCGTCCGCGCGCCGGTCCAGTAGTCGTACCAGCCCACGGGCGGCAGCGCGACCGTGTAGTCGCCCACGTCGTCCGGGTAGGGGCTTTCGGCCACCAGCAGGTCAGCGCCCAGCAGAAAGCTGTTGCCGTTGGCGAGGTCGATGGGCTGGCTGTCCGCCTCGCTGGTGGGGAACTCTAGGAATAGGGGCCGCATCATCGGCAGTCCGGTACGGCTCATCTCCTCGGCGGTGGTGTAGAGGTAGGGCATCAGCCGGTAGCGTTCCTCGATGTACCGGCGGCGCAGCGCGAGGTCTTCTGGCGTGCCGTTCTCCCAAGGCTCCTGCGGGTTGGTGCCGAGGCAGGTGTGGTCGCGGTCGATGGGGTGAAAGGCCGCCGTCTCCAGCCAACGCGTCAGCAGCGCCGGCTGCGGCGAACCGGCAAAGCCGCCCACGTCAGCGCCGCTCAGGCCAAAGCCGCTCAGTCCCAGGTTAATCAATTGCGGCGTTGTCTGGCGCAAGTGGTTCCAGGTGCTGGAGTTGTCTCCTGTCCAGGTGGCCGCGTAGCGCTGCCCGCCACTGTAGCTGGCGCGGGTCATCACAAACGGGCGCACGTTGGGCGCGAGCTTCCGCAGCCCCTCGAAGGTGGCGCGGCTGTTTTCCATGCCGAAGATGTTGTGAATCTCCAGGTGGCTGGCCACGCGCGGCGCAAAACCCGGCTCGTCGATGCGGTGCCGCGTCTCGTCCGGCATGGTCTTCGATGCGACGTGGAAGACCGATGGCTCGTTCATGTCGTTCCAGAAGCCGGCGACGCCCTGGCGCACGAAATCCGCATATAGCGTGCCCCACCACTGCCTTGAGGCCTGCTGTGTGAAGTCGGGGAAAACGGCCGGGCCAGGCCACACCTCGCCCACATACGTCGAGCCGTCGGGATTCTTCACAAAATGGTCGCCTGCCGCGCCTTCGTCGTAGGGCTTGTAGCCGCTATTGGGCAGATAGGCCACGTGCAGGTCGGTAATCACCACGGTGTGCAGATGCTCGGCCTTCAGGTCTTGGATGAGCTGGTCGAAGTGCGGAAAGCGCTGCGGATCAATGGTAAAGGGGCGATTCTTAAACTGATAGTCGATGTCCAGCCAGAGCACGTCGGCGGGAATCCGCTCGCTGCGCAGGCGGTCCGCGATGCGCCGCGCCTCGGACTCCGGTGAATAGCTGTAGCGCGATTGCTGGTAGCCGAGCGACCAGAGCGGTGGCAACGGCGACGCGCCCGTTAGCCAGGCCCAGGCCTCGACCACGCGCTTCGGTTCCGGTCCGTAGAGGATGTAGTAGTCGAGCGGCCCGTTTTCAGCGCCAAACGAGTAGCCGTCGCGGTATTCCTTGTTGAAATCGAAGCTGGAGCGCCAGGTATTGTCCAGAAAAATCCCCGCCGCGACGCCCTGGCGCAACGTAATGAAGTAGGGAATCGACTTGTAGATCGGGTCGGTGGACTCCTGCCAGCGGTAGGCGTCGGTATTCCAGTTGGCGAAGGCTTGGTTGCGCCGGTCGAGCGGCCCCGGCTTGTCGCCCAGGCCGAAGTAATGCTCGTCGGCGGGCGACTGGTGGTAAACGCGAAAGGCCGTGCCGTGAAACTCGATGGGCCGTCCGGGCTTGTCCTCGCTGATGACGCGCCCTTCAAGGTCGGTGACGGTCATCCGCAGCGGTTCCCGGCGAACCGTGACGCGCAGCTTGGCGGTTCGGAAGCCCACCGCCGCCGCGCTCTCTTCCGGCGTGACGGCGACGGCCGCTGTCCGGGCCGAAGCCAGCACCGCCCAGGAGGAGTCCTCCGGCAAGACGTCCGAGGGGGCGACGCGCACCCGCAGCAGATCGTCGCGCAGCGCGGTAATCCGCATCCGGGCCGCGCCGGAGCGGATTTCGATCCCATTGGCGATTGGCCGGGAAGCGGTGACGCGGTCCAGCCGGACAAAGCCCGAATCCGGCGCGATTTCAGCGGCGTTCTGGGCCGGGGAGGCCAAGGCGAAGAGCGCCCCCCCCAGGAAGACAAGCAGAAAACGCGCAGTTCTTTGCACGGCGGCACCTCGCGGAAGCCGACAGGCGGCTCTCGAAAAGCATAATTCCCGGAGCTATCCGCTGGAAAACGCAGCGTTCTGCCGTGCGGCCAGAATGATATACTCACTACGTCAGGCGCGTGCCAGCGCCGCCATATTTCACCAACTCTGAGGTTCTCTATGTCCGGCCATTCAAAATGGGCCACAATTAAGCACAAAAAGGGCGCGCTCGATGCCAAGCGCGGCAAGATATTCACCAATCTGATCAAGGAAATTACTGTAGCCGCAAAGGGCGGCGGCGATCCGGACGGTAACGCCCGGCTGCGCACGGCGATTCTGGCCGCCAAAGCGGAAAATATGCCGCAGGAGAACATCAAGCGCGCCATCCAGCGCGGCACCGGCGAACTGGCCGGCGTCAACTATGAGGAGATCAGCTTCGAGGGCTACGGCCCCGGCGGCGTCGCCATTATCGTCGACGTTCTTACCGACAACCGCAACCGCGCGGTCAGCGAAATCCGCCACGCCTTCGCCAAGCACGGCGGCAATCTGGGCGAGTCCGGCTCGGTCCGCTTCATGTTCCACAAGAAGGGTCTGATCGCCGTTGAAAAATCCGCGGCCACCGAAGAGCAGTTGATGGACATCGTGCTCGAACATGGCGGCGACGACCTGAACGACGAGGGCGACACCTGGGAGATCATCACCGATCCCGCTGCATACGAGGCCGTGCTTGAGGCTGTCAAAGCGGCCGGCATTGACCCCGTCGTGAACGAGGTAACCATGATTGCCGACACCTATACCAAGCTCGAAGGCCAGCAGGCCAACTCGATGATTCGCCTGCTTGAGGTCCTGGAGGATTGCGACGACACCCAGAATGTCTATTCGAACTTCGATATGGATTCCGACCAGTTGGAAGCGGCAGCCGGTTAGCCAGTGGCCAGGAGGCGCACAAAAAGGCCGCCCGGTTGTGGCGGCCTTTTTGTGGATGGCCGGAAATTCGCCTCCGGGGAAGGGAAGTACGTTGAAGCGCATTGCACGTATTCTTGTTTTTGTCTTGATGGTGGGAACGATGATCGCCACTGCCGAAACTCCCGCCGCCGCTGATGCTGCGGCATTGAATCCCGTGGCGCAGGTCCGGCAGAACAGAAGCTGGGAGTATGGTCCGTTCCTCAACGGCGGAACAGGCGTAGGCGACCGCTCGGGCTACAAATTCCTTTCCGGCGGCTTCCAGCTCGGCAAACCGCTCAGTCCGGTTGTTCATGCTGGCATTTTCAGCGGACAGTTCGAGTTCGGCGGCAACATCATGCCTCTTTGGCAGGCCTATACCCCGTCGCCGCACACAGAGGCCGCGACTTGCAAGGATCAGTATGGCAATGCCGCCAGTTGCGCTTTGCAGGTTGGCGGCGGCACTTACTACGGTGTCAGCCTTACCCCGGTCATTCTGCGCTGGAATTTTTTGACCAGAAGCCGCCGCATTCAGCCCTGGTTTCAGGGCGCGGGGGGACTCGTCTATACCACCCACAAGTTTCCGCCGAACGAACAGAGCACGCAGACGATTGGCGGCGAAAAGGTCTTTCTTGATAGTGGAACCAGCGTGTGGAACTTTGAGCCGCAGGGCGGCTTGGGCCTGCACTACTTCATTCGGCCCAGGCGGTCCATCGACCTGGGGGTGAATGCCGTCCACATCTCTTCGGCTTCTCTCGGCGACCGCAACCCGGGCGTCAACGCCAGCATCCAGGCGCAGATTGGCTACACCTTCTGGAGGTAATGGAGTGGAAGAGACAAGCAGCGTGCCGCTCGTCGAGTGCGTTCCGAATTATTCGGAGGGCACGGACACCCGGCGGGTCGAGGCCATTGTGGCGGCGATGCGCGTCGAGGGCGTCAGTCTTCTGGACTGGTCGATGGACGAGGCGCACAACCGCTCGGTAGTGACCGTGGCCGGCGCACCGGCGGCAGTGGTCGAGTCCGCGGTGCGCGGCGCCGGCAAGGCCGCGGAGCTGATCGACCTGACCCGCCAGACGGGCGCTCATCCGCGCATCGGCGCGGCCGACGTGATTCCTTTTGTGCCCATTTCCGGCATCAAGCTGGAGCAGTGCGCGATGCTCGCCCGGCAGGCGGGGCAGGAGATATGGCGCCGCTTTCATGTGCCGGTCTATTTTTACGAGGCGGCTGCCTCCCGTCCCGACCGGGCCAACCTGGAAGATGTGCGGCGCGGCCAGTTCGAGGGATTGCGCGAGGCGGCGGTGAAGGATTCGTCGCGTCGTCCGGACATCGGCGGTCCCGGCCTTCATTCCACCGCTGGCGCCAGCGCCGTCGGCGCGCGCAAGTTCCTGGTGGCCTACAACATCTATTTTGATTCCGCGGACGTAGCCATGGTGCGCGGGATTGCCCGCGAGATTCGCGCCGCATCCGGCGGCCTGAAGGGGGTCAAGGCTCTCGGAATTCTGGTCAACGGCCGCGCGCAGCTCACGATGAACATTACCGACTTCGAGGCCACGCCCCTCTCGCTGGTCTTTCGCACGGCCGCGGCCCTGGCGCTGCGCCACAAGGCCGAGCCGGTCGAGGGAGAGATCATTGGCCTGCTCCCGGAGGCGGCCTGTGAGCGGGAGAGCGAGTGGATGCGTCAATTGAGTGGGTTCGATGAGCAAACCAAGATTCTGGAGCGCCGCCTTGCGGCTCCCCTGGCATGGCCGGGAGCGCCGCTAGCGCCGCCAGCTTGATGCGCCATGACGCCCATGCTGAACGGGTAGAATCAAAAACGGAACAGAAACGGTGTTTTCTTCCCATCGCGCGCGGGCTTCAGCCGGGGTTTTGAGGCTGGCTCCCGCCCGGGAATTCAACCACTGCCGCTACTGTGGAGGATGATCTTGCTGAAAGTATTTTTGAGAGTTTCAATTCCGGCTATTTTGCTGGCCGCGGCCGCTTCGGCGCCGGCGGCGCAGTTGTCCACCGATGCACGCACCGCCATTCCACATGACGTGCAGCAGTTGGTGACCATCGACTATCGCGCGATGGAGAACTCATCCGCGGCTACGGAGCTGAAGGGCCGGATTACGCCGCCTGACCTCAAGCGCTTCGAGGATGCGCTGCACAAGTCCGGTCTGAACGAGAACCACGATGTCGAACAGTTGGCTTTTGCTCTCTTCCGCGTCAAGAGTGGCGATGACAGGCTGGAAACGGTCGGCATTGCTCAAGGCCAGTTCTCCGTGCAGGAGATTGTCGCCAATTTCCGCAGGCAGAAGCTGAGGGCCACCCTGGTGCGCTCCAACAAGGTTTATCCGCTGCCCAAAACCGATATGGTGGTTTGCTTTGTTGATCCCTCGACGATGGTCTTCGGCGACTCGAGCGCGGTTGCCAAGGCGCTGGATGCCCGCGACGGCGTCAGCTCCAACCTGCTCAGCAACGCATCCCTGATGGATGCGATGAAGAGTGTGGACAGCGAGCCCCTGTGGAGCATTCTTGACCAGAAAGGCACCCAGACCATGGTTCGCCAGGTGCTGGGCGAGGCTGGTTCGGTCGCGGACTATGAGACGGTGCGCAAGCATCTGCTGGCCTCCTGGTATTCGATGGACTTCCAGCATGGCGTGAAGTTCAACCTCACCATCTCCACCGGCGACACCTTTGCCTCATCCACCCTCACCTCGCTTTTGTCTGCCGGGTTGTCGGTGCGCAAGATGAGCGGCACACAAGCTGAGAAAGAGGCGCTGAGCGAGACCTCCATTGCCTCCGATGCGGGGCGGATGTCGGTCCACTTCTCCACCACGGATGCGCAGTTCGGCAGCCTGCTGCAATCTCCGCTCTTCCGCAGCATGGTGCACTAGGGGCATGACTGCATGAATTGGTAATTCGCCATGGACAAGCGCGGGCGGGGACGCCCGCGCTTGTCCATGCAATTACCAAATCACACGGTTGCGTTGTAGGTCTCTGACATCTTGCAGTTGTACCAGCAGTAAATTACCTGTGCAATGTTTCCAAGGCAGAGAAGAGCACGCGCGGATCGTACTGTCCCTTGTAGAACTGAGTAGGTTTCTTATCCAGCTTCAGCAGGGAATACACAGCAGTCTGCGCTGATCGAACCGAGTATTCCACTGTAAAGACTACGTCGTCTGGCTGCTCGGCAAACTGGCCGAGGAAGGCAAGATTCGTCGAGCCCTTGGGCACCACATCGGGCCGGTCCCCGCCCTTTCTGACCAGAAACTGACTTGTGATGTAAGGCATCACGCAGGGAATCACGTTCGCTGTCGCCAGTATCTTTTCCTTTTGCTCGTCGAACCTCAGATGACCCAGAACCTCTTCGAGAATCTCTTTCCCGGAGCACTCTGCCATGCTCTTCTTGACATACTGGCCAACCCGGTCGTGGTACAAGCCGTAACCCCACCAGACAAACACGTCCTTCGGCTGATCAGGATAGAAGGGCTGGTGAAAAACCGACACGGTAAGAAGCCAGTTCGAGTCCTTGAAAGTAATCAGACCACCCTTGCCCGCTTCGCTCCCGCTGAACTGCTGCATCAGTTGCAAGAAAGTTGGATCGTTCATGGTCACCGTGAACGACTCCCACAAGGATTCGCCGATGTGGTTATCGAATGTTGCCGGATTGCCGAATTCCGGACGCCCCGCTGCAATCGTTTCCCACAGCCGCCACGCTCCGCTTCGCTTTCCGCGCTCAATCGGCGGCGCTTGGGTCATCGATCCGAAAGACTTGTCGGCCGTCATGGAACCGTTGGTGACGAAGACCAGATCGCCCTTCTCAACCGCAATCTCGCCTTCGGTTCCAGATGTGGCATATTGGATCGAATTCACGGTGATTTCTTTACCCGCAGTTTTGAAACCCAGGTTAGTCACAAGCGTCTCCAGACGAAACTCGACGCCCTTGGCCCGAAGCCAGTTGACCAGCGGGACGGCCATCGAGTCGTACTGGTTATAGCGCGTTCTGAAGATATTTTCCTGGGTATCAATCGTCGAGAAGTGATGGACGAATCTCAGCAGATAGCGCCTGAACTCGATCGCGCTATGCCAGCTTTCGAACGCGAAGAGAGTACACCACTCAAACCAGAAGTTCGTATGAAAGAAGTCGGCGTCAAAGCAGTCCGTAATGCGCTTTGAATCGAGCGCCGACTCAGGTTTAGCCATCAACGCAAGCAGAGCGATACGTTCCTTCTCGCTGAAGCCGAGTTTATGAAAGTCGATGATTTTTCCTTCCCCATTTACCAGCCGGGCTCGGTTATGCCACAATGCATCCTTCTCTGCCAATTCGGTTTCCTGCTTCACCGACAAATTCGGATCACTCAACGATGGGATAAACGAGAACAGATCGAAGGTGGCGTTGTATTTGTGCTCAAACATCCGGCTGCCACTCATGAAATAGCCGTCCCGCGGTGATCCGTGTGCGTCGAAGGAACCGCCAAACTCTTTTAATTCCTCGAAGATTACGATGTCAGCGCCGTTGATATTGCCATCGTGAATCAGATATGCCGCGCCGGCCAAAGATGCGATTCCGCTTCCGACGAAATAATATTTACTCACTTCGATCTCCAATAGGTGTCAGAAAACTACGATTGTTGTGCATACGGTAAGTTTCAGGCAGTCTGCCATCGTAGTGGCTGGACGTTTTCTTACCTTCTTCAATCGATATTCTTCTGATCTTGGCCTCAAAGCTGAGCAAAACTAACCGCCAAGAAGAAGCCGGTTTGGCTGCCAGAATTTGGCCTGGTGCCTTATGTCTCAACTTTGGAACCTGGAAAAGCACGTACCCGAAGTATGCCAGATTTTCCGCACGGAATCAGCCCATTTCGGGTCCGTATTCTGTTGGGAAGAAAGCCGCTCAGACGGTCTTGTTTCTGGCAGCCTTCGGTAGCGCGGAGACCGGCGTCTCTTTGCCTAGGTCTTCGGTTCCGTTGCTGCCGCACACGCGATTCCGTCCTTTGGACTTGGCTTTGTAGAGCGCCTGATCCGCCATTTCGATCAGTTCGGGGGCGTGTTTCCCGAAGTGGGGGATAAGCGTGGCATAGCCGGCGGAGATGGTGACGACTCCGGGTCGATTGCCGCTGTGCGGCAACTTGCGGCTGCGCAGAGCCTCGCAGATGTTCGTGGCGACGTGCAGTGCGCCATCGCTTTCCGTATTCGGCAGGACGACGACAAACTCTTCGCCGCCGAAGCGCGCTACCAGGTCTCCGGGCCGTGAAACCACATCAAGGCACGCCTCGGCCACCTGTTTGAGACAACTGTCGCCGCGTTGGTGGCCGTAGGTGTCGTTGTACGCCTTGAACTTGTCCACATCAAGCATCAGCAGGGAGAGCGGCTGGCGGTCGCGTATGCTGCGGAGCCATTCGGTGCCGAGGTACTCGTCAAAGCGCCGCCGATTCGCCAAGCCCGTCAGCTCATCGGTCACCGACAGCGCCTCGACCGCGTTGTAGGCCTCCCGCAGCCTCTGTTCGGCCAGCTTGCGCTGCGAAACATCCCGGATGATGCCCAGAACTCCGGTTGCGGAGCCGGTTTCCGGGTCGCGCACCACGTGGAGGCTGGCCTCCACCCAGGTATATTCTCCGTCGTTCTTCCGGATGCGGCACTCCAGCATAGCGTCCGTGCCGCCGGATTTCAGCTCGCGGATAATCGCCTGTGCGCACTGCCGATCCTCGGAATGCACCATTTCCAGGCTGCCCTCGGTCAGCAGCTCTTCTGGCTTCCATCCGAGGTCTTCGGCGGAGGCGGAGCCGTATTGGCGGTGGCCGCTGAGGTCGGCGAGAATAATCGCGTCGCGGGAGTATTTGCTGAGCAGGGCGTGCAGCGCGGCGATCTTCTTGAGCGGCAGCAGGGCGTCACGCTCCCGCTGGAGCTTGACGGCAATGCAGGCAAGCAGCAGCAAGCCCGCGCCCAGGAAGACTTGCGGCAGCGTGAATGGCTGCGCCGGCTGCGCGAATGTTCCAAGTCCGCGCTGGATGAGCCAGCCAACGGCCGCCGCGACAAAGAGAAAGCAGGCAGCCAGACACACCGCTCCGCCATGCTTTCGCAGCCACGGAACCCGGCGACGGCTGGTGACGGATGCAGCGCTCCCGCGCATGTTTACCCTCTCACCGATTTATCGGTAATACGTCACCATTAGACAGCAAAAAAGTCAACTAAAGCGATTATTTTGTTGGCCTTCATTGCTTCAAGCGAAATTAGAGGAACTTTATTGGGCGCTGCTTAGAACATTTTTCCTGATGGTGTAGAGGAATCCCACCCTAGCCGCAAAAAACAAATACGCGGCGAGGGTGGGGCACCCAAACTCTATCCCTAAAGGAAAAATGCTCTAATCCGTCTGCCCTTCGCTCTGCAGCTTCTTTTCCACGCGGTCCAGCCGCTTCAGCAGTTCCGGCAGCCGCTGGAATACCGCCACCGCGCGCAGCCAGACGCGGTTGTCGAAGCCGGGCGAGCCGGAGATTATCTTGCCGGCCGGAATGTCGTGCGAGACGCCGGTTTGCGCGGTCAGAATCACGCCGTCGCCCAGGGAGCAGTGCCCGGCCACGCCGGCCTGTCCGGCCAGAATCGCGTTGCTGCCCACCACCGACGAGCCGGCCAGGCCGGTCTGCGCGCAGATCATCGTGTTTTCGCCGACGTGCGAGGCGTGGCCCACCTGAACGAGATTGTCGATCTTGCTGCCGTCGCCGATGCGCGTCTCGCCCACTGTTGCGCGGTCGATGCAGGCGTTGGCCTGCACATCCACGCGATTGCCCAGCCTTGTGGGCCCCGACTGCGGAATCTTTTCCCAGTGGCCGAGTTCGTTTTTGGCGAACCCGAAGCCGTCCGCGCCGATGATGGCGCCATTTTCCAGCGTCACGTGGTCGCCCAGAATGCAGTCTTCCCGCACCACGGCGTGCGCATGAGCAAAGAAATGGCTGCCGGCCTGGACGCCGGGGTAGAGCACGACGTGGGGTAGTAGCGTGGCCTCTTCGCCCAGCTTAACGTTAGGGCCAATCACCACGTAAGCCCCGATGTGCGCGCCCGCGCCGATAACCGCCGTCGGGTCAATGACCGCCGTCGGATGGATGCCCGGCGCGTAAACCGGCGGCTGGTAAAAAATCCCCAGCGTCCGCGAAAAGGCCAGATAGGGGTTATCGAGGCGCAGCGTGGCCGCGTCAATCTCCGGAAAGTCCGGCCGGACCAGTACGGCGGCGGCGTGGGTCTTGCGCGCGAGGCCCGCGTACTTGGGATTGGCCACGAAGGTGATTTCCGTGGGTCCGGCCTCCTCAATCCCTTTTACACCAGTAATTTCCAGCTCCGCGTCTCCGCGCAGCTCCGCCCCTAATCGTGTTGCCAATTCACCTAGCTTCATGGCTAGGATTGTACCGGAATGGGCAACGCATAGGAATCATCAACCGTCGATGCGGTATGATTCCTTTCTGACGCCTATGTCCGAAGCACCACCACCTCCGCGCGAAGAATCCGAGATTGAGGGCGACTACCGCCCGGCTGACCCGGCTCGGGCTGGGGCGCATCTTGACCCTGCGAATATCCGTGTGGAACCGGCGGACGTGGCTTATCTGACGCAGTTGGCCGACGCGCTGAACACCACGCTTGACCTGCAGACGCTGCTCAATCGCACGGCGGAGCTGGTCCGAGCCGTCATTCCTTACAGCATCTTCGCCATTCTGCTGCTCAACGACCGCACCCGCCAGTTGCGCGTGCGCTTCCAGATTGGCCACATCGTGCCCGTCGAACGGTTGCGCATTCCCATCGGCAAGGGCGTTGTTGGCCAGGTGGCGCGCACCCGCCAGCCGTTGCTGCTGAACGACGTGACGCAATCGGAGGAGTACATCGAGGTGAATCCCGAGGTGCGCTCCGAGCTGGCCGTGCCGCTGATCGCCAAAAACCGGCTGATCGGGGTGATGGACATCGAAAGCGAAGAGGCCGGCTACTTCCGCCCCGAGCACCTACGGCTGCTGACGCTGACGGCCTCGCGCATCGCCCAGGCGACGGAAAACGCCCGGCTCTATACGCGCGTCTCCCGCCAGGCGCAGACGCTGACAGTGCTGAACGAGATTTCGACCGAGTTGATCTCGATCCTTGACCTGGACCCGCTGCTGAAGCGCGTCGGTCAGCTCTTGCGACGGCTCATTGACTACCAGATGTTCAGCATTCTGCTGCTCGATGCGAAGGGCGAGACGCTGATCACGCGCTACGCCTGGCGCTTCGGCTACGCGCACGCGCCCGAGCGGCGGCTTCCCGTCACCAGCGGCCTGGTGGGCGTGGCCGTGCGTGAGTGGCGGCTGGTGAACGTGCCCGATGTGCGCCAGGATCCGCGCTATGTGGCCCTGAACCCGGAGACCCGCTCGGAGCTGATTGTGCCGTTGTTCCACAAGGGGCGTGTAATCGGCGTGCTCGATCTGGAACACACGCGCGCTGGCTTCTTCAATCAAGAGCACGAGCGCATGATGACCACGCTCTCGGCGCAGATTGCCACCGCCATTGAGAATGCGCGCCTCTACCAGGCCGTGCAGGTCCAGGAGCGGCAACTGGAGCGCGATATTGCGATGGCGCGCGAGGTGCAACTGCGGCTGCTGCCGCTGGCCGCGCCCGAAATGCCCAACGCCGAGCTGGCGGCGCGCTTTCTGCCGGCGCGCTCGATTGGCGGCGATCTTTACGACTTTGTGGACTACGGCCCCGGCCGCGCCGCCATCGTGCTGGGCGACGTGAGCGGCAAGGCGGCGCCGGCGGCCCTGTTCGCAGCGCTGGTCAGCGGCATCATGCGCTTGGCGGCGCAGCGCCGGCCGGAGCCGGCCCGGATGCTGGCGCAGTTGAACGGCGCGCTGCAGGAGCGGAAGCTGGAATCGCAGTACGTGACCATGTTGTTTGCCGTGTGGAACGACGAAAGCCGGATTCTGCAGGTGGCCAACTCGGGGGCGGTGCAGCCCATTGTCTGCCGTCACGGGCAGCCGGAGCCTGTGTGCGCCGAGGGCTTTCCGCTGGGGCTGTTTCCCAACGTGACCTACGAAGAGTTCAGCGTGGCCATGGAGCCGGGAGACGCCATGGCTTTTGTCTCGGATGGAATCCTGGACGCGGAGAATGCGCAGGGCGAGATGTACGGTCAGGAGCGGCTACACGGCCTGTTGAGCGGCCACCGCGACCACTCCGCGCAGGAGATTGCCAATGCGATTCTGGCCGACGTCAGCCGCTTCCTCGGCGAGCAGGACCGCTTCGATGATGAAACCGTTGTGGTGCTCAAGGCGCGGTAAATGCAGGGAATAGGGACTAAGGACTTGCGTTGTGCCGGTAGTGTCCAGCATTTTCATTCCCTTCGTAAATGAGCAATACACGACATACAAACGCCTAGAATTCAGCGATTCTGCGAGGAGCGCATTGTCAACTATGCGTGAACGCGGAGTCCTGTATGTCTGGAGTTGCCGATCAATCGGATGTCCAGCACATTGGCGCCAGTCGCCAAGTGTCTTCGCCTGCCCCCTGGTACAGGAAACGCTGGATTCTATGGACGGGCTTGCTTTTCCTGCTGCTTTTGGTGGTGATTGTTTTCATCGTCATCCATGAGAACAACGCCAAAGCAGCAGCCGCGAAGCGCGCGCGGGCCGCCGTGAAGCCATCTGTTTCCGCCACGGTAGCTGCGGCAACGAATGGCAGCATTGGCATCTACCTCGATGCCATCGGCACGGTTACGCCGGTCTACACCGCCTCCATCACCGCGCAGGCAAGCGGGATTCTAACTTCGGTGCATTACAAAGAGGGACAATTCGTTCAAAAAGGGGATGTGCTGATCGACATTGATCCGCGGCCCTACCAGGCGCAGTTACTCCAGGCCGAGGGCGTGCTGGAGCGCGATACCAATGTCCTGGCGCAGGCAAAGATGGACCTGGAGCGCTACCGCACCGCGTGGGCGCAAAACGGGATTCAAAAGCAGTTGCTGGATGACCAGGAAAAGATTGTGCTGCAGGACCAGGGAACGGTGAAAAACGATCAGGGCGCCGTGAATTACGATCAGGTCCAACTCCGCTTTTGCCACATTACCGCGCCGATTGCAGGCAAGGCCGGTCTTCGCCTGGTGGATCCCGGAAATGTGGTGCAGGCAGCCGGGAGCACGGTGCTCGTGGTTATTACACAAATGCAGCCCACGACCGTGATCTTCACGATGGCGGAAGACAGCCTCGGACAGGTGCAGGCGCGGATGCGGAAACTGCATACGCTGCCCGTCGACGCATACGACCGTGCAGGTGCGAACAAGATCGCTACGGGCAAGTTGTTTACCATCGACAACCAAATCGACACCACGACGGGAACCGTGAAACTGCGCGCCCTCTTCGACAACAAAAACAGCGCGCTCTACGCGAACCAGTTTGTCAATACAAGGCTGCTGGTGAATACGCTCGACGGCGTCACGCTGGTTCCCACCAACGCCGTTCAGCACAATGGGCAGGCAGCCTTTCTCTATGTGGTAACCAACGGAACGGCGAGCGTGCGCAATATCACGACCGGGATTGCGGATGGTGGCATGACGGCGGTAGAGGGAATCAATCCCGGCGAAGTGGTGGCGACCAGCAGCTTCGACAAGCTGCAGAGCGGGAGTAAGGTCGTCGTGTCGAAGCAGGCATCTTCGGCCAGTTCCGTTGCGAGCAACACTCCGTGAATCCCTCCGGGCCTTTCATTCAGCGCCCAGTTGCGACTTCGCTGCTGATGGCGGCGATTCTGCTGGTGGGTATTGTTTCATACACGCAGTTGCCGGTTTCTGCCTTGCCGCAGGTTGATTACCCGACCATCCAGGTGCTGACCTTCTATCCCGGCGCCAGCCCGGACGTGATGGCCACCACGGTGACCGCCCCCCTCGAGCGCCAGTTCGGCCAATTGCAAGGGTTGAGCCAGATGACTTCGACCAGCTCCGGCGGATCGTCGGTGATCGTGTTGCAGTTTTCCCTCAGCCTGAACATCGACATTGCCGAAGAAGAGGTCCAGTCCTCGATTAACGCCGCGCAGAGTTTTCTGCCGTCCAGCCTTCCCTCACCGCCGGTTTATAGCAAGACCAATCCAGCGGATGCGCCAGTGCTGACGCTGGCTGTTACATCGAGCTCGATCCCGCTGTCACAAGTTGAGGATCTGGTGGACACGCGGCTTGCGCCCAAGCTCTCGCAATTGAGCGGAGTCGGTCTGGTCAGTATCAGCGGCGGACAAAAGCCAGCGGTGCGCATTCAAGCCAATCCGACAGCGCTTTCGTCTTATGGCCTGAACCTTGAAGATTTGCGCACGGCGCTTCTGGCCACCAGCGTCAATGCCGCCAAGGGTAACTTCGACGGACCTCATCAGGACTACCAGATCAATGCCAACGACCAACTGGTGACCAGCGCCGACTATCGCAAAGTTGTGGTTGCCTATCGCAATGGCGCGCCCATCATGCTGAGGGATGTTGCGCAGGTGGTGGACGGCATCGAAAACAACAAACAGGCGGCCTGGATGGACGAGACTCCAGCGGTCATCGTCAATATTCAGAGACAGTCTGGCGCCAACACCATCAGCGTGGTAAAGGCCATCAAGGCGATTCTTCCCCAGCTTGAAGTAAACCTGCCTGCATCCATCAAAGTTACGCCGCTCACGGATCTGACCGCGGCGATCAAAGCCTCGGTCTCCGACGTTGAATTTGAATTGATGCTGACCGTTGCGCTGGTGGTGATGGTCATCTTTCTGTTCTTGCGCAACCTTTACGCAACCATCATTCCCAGCATTGCCGTGCCGGTTTCCCTGGTGGGCACCCTCGGCGTGATGTATGCGCTGGGCTATAGCCTGGACAATCTGTCGCTGATGGCGCTGACCATCTCCACGGGCTTTGTGGTGGATGACGCGATCGTGATGATCGAGAACATCACGCGCTATCTTGAGGCCGGAGACACGCCGATGCAGGCGGCCATGAAGGGCGCGGAGCAGATCGGCTTTACTATCATCTCGCTGACCGTATCGCTGATTGCGGTATTGATTCCGCTGTTTTTCATGGGCGGAGTGATCGGCCGCCTCTTTCGCGAGTTTGCGGTTACCCTGGCCGTCACGATCATTCTGTCGGCGGTTGTTTCCCTCACGCTAACGCCGATGATGTGCTCGCGCATTCTGCGCCATTCGCCTCCCAAGGAACAGCAAAGCGGCTTCTACAAAGCTTCCGAGCGGGTCTTCGATAGCGTGATCGCATTTTACGGGCGCACGCTCAAGTTTGTCCTGGGGTACCAGACCATTACGTTGTTCGTAGCTGTCGCCACGCTGGTGCTGACTGTGGTGCTTTACATTGTCATTCCCAAGGGATTTTTCCCCACGCAGGATACGGGTGAAATTCAGGGCATTTCGCAAGCGCCGGCAACCATCTCCTTTCCGGCCATGGAAGAGAAGCAGCAACAACTGGCAGCCATCATCCTAAAGGACCCGGCGGTCGAGAGCCTTTCGTCCTTCATCGGCGCGGATGGAACCAATACCACGCTGAACAGCGGACGAATGTCCATCAACCTGAAGCCGCTGAACGCACGCGACCTGAGCGCCTCGGCTGTCATTCGTAGATTGCAGCATAGCCTCAAGTCAGTGGATGGCATCGAACTCTATATGGAGCCGGTGCAGAACATCACGGTGGACGACCGCGTCAGCCGCACCCAGTATCAGTACACGCTCGAAGATCCAGACGCCAAGGAGTTGAACCTGTGGACCGGCCAGCTTGTCGACAAGATGAAGAAACTGCCTCAACTGGCCGATGTGGCTACCGATCAGCAAACCGGAGGCCTGGCGGTCTCGCTGGTCATCGATCGCGTGACCGCATCGCGGCTTGGCGTCGCTCCGTCCACCATCGACAGCACACTCTATGACGCTTATGGACAACGTCAGATCAGCACGATGTACACGCAGTTGAACCAGTATCACGTGATCCTGGAGGCCGATCCGAATTCTCAGCAGAGCCCTGGCAAACTCCAGGATTTGTATATCCAAACCAACACGTCTACTGGAACCTCGGGACCAGCCGCCTCATCAAGCTATGCCTCCTCGGGTTCTTCGTCCGCCGGTTCCAACGCGACCACCACTTCGGTAAAATACACTCCGTCCTCGTCGGTGCTCAGCGCCCCCTCGAATGCCATCAAGTCCAGCGTAGGCGCAAGCAGCACTTCTTCAACAGCCAATGCCGCCACCACCACAACCGCATCCAATGCGGTGCCTCTCAGTGCGTTCACGCATATCGAGAAAGCGGAAGAGTCGCTTTCGATCAATCACCAAGGCCAGTTTCCGGCAGTAACCGTGTCATTTAATCTAGCTCCCGGCGCCGCGCTGGGAGGCGCAATTACGGCCATCGAAAAGGCACAGAAGAACCTGAATATGCCGGCCAGCGTGCAGGCCGGATTTCAAGGCACAGCGGCTTCTTTCGAGGGTTCGCTCTCCAATGAAGGCCTGCTGATTCTCGCCGCGCTGGCCGCTGTCTATATCGTTCTTGGCGTCCTGTACGAGAGTTTCATTCACCCTGTCACCATTCTTTCCACTTTGCCCTCGGCGGGCGTGGGCGCATTGCTAGCACTTATCCTTTTCAAACAAGACCTCAGCGTCGTCGCGATCATCGGCATTATCCTGCTGATCGGCATTGTAAAGAAAAACGGAATCATGATGGTTGACTTTGCCATGGAGGGAGAACGCGAGCACGGAAAAAACGCGACAGATGCGATTTACGACGCTTGCCTGCTGCGCTTCCGTCCCATCATGATGACGACCATGGCCGCGCTGCTGGCGGGCGTTCCTTTGGCGGTAGGGCAAGGAATGGGCTCGGAGTTGCGGCGTCCTCTAGGCATTGCCATGGTGGGCGGCCTGCTTCTCAGTCAGGTTCTAACGCTCTATACCACGCCTGTCATCTACATTTTCTTTGACCGCATCGGCCATCACTTTGGCCATGCAACAAAAACCATTGACGCGGGTAGCGAACCAAGGCCGGCGGAGGAAAAATGAATATCTCCGCCCCCTTCATCCGCCGTCCGGTAGCCACCACCCTGCTTACGGCGGGCATTGTGCTTGTGGGGGCCATTTCCTTCAAGGTGCTGCCAGTTTCTCCCTTGCCACAAGTTGATTTCCCGACAATCTCGGTTTCGTCCAGCCTCCCCGGCGGAAGTCCAGCCATCATGGCTTCATCCATTGCAACGCCCCTGGAGCGCCAGTTCAGCCACATCGCCGGTGTCACTGAGATGACCTCATCGAGTTCACTGGGCAGCACTTCAATCACGCTGCAATTCGATCTGAGTCGTGACATTGACGGAGCGGCGCGAGATGTGGAGGCGGCCATCAATGCGGCGCGCACTTACTTGCCAGCAAACTTGCCCGCCAATCCAACTTATCGCAAAGTGAACCCAGCGGACTCACCGATTATCATTCTCGGACTTACTTCAGATAAGTACGACAAGCCTACGCTCTACGATGAAGCGTCGTCGGTCATCGCACAGAAGCTTTCGCAGATTCAGGGCGTTGGACAGGTAAGTGTCGGCGGAGGCGCTGGTCCTTCCGTGCGCGTGGAAGTGAATCCCACACTGCTCAATAGTCACGGACTTACTATCCAGAACATCCAATCTGTATTGAGCCTGCAGAATGCTCACACGCCGGCTGGCCAGATCTCGGACGGAACGACAACAGCGGATATTGTTACCAACGACCAGATCTCTCACGCGGCCCAATACAAGCCGCTCATTGTCGGCACGCACAACGGAAGCGCAGTCAGGCTTGCCGATGTAGCCGAAGTTTCGGACTCGACGCAGAATATCCGCACGGCAGGATACCTGAACGGCACGCCTTCAATCACCGTCATGATCTTCCGCCAACCAAACGCTAACATTATTGATACCGTCAATCGCGTCCGCGCAGAATTGCCATCGATTCAAGCATCGATTCCGCAAGGCATCAAGACCACCATCGTTCTTGATCGCACCACAACCATTCGTGCTTCAGTCACCGATGTAGAGCGCACTCTTCTTCTCTCTGTCCTGCTGGTGATTCTTGTCGTCTTCATCTTTCTGCGCAACTGGCGAGCCACGCTGATTCCCACCGTGGCCGTCCCTGCTTCGCTGATCGGCACCTTCGCCGTCATGTACCTGTTTGGCTTCAGCATCGACAATCTCTCGCTGATGGCGCTGACCATCTCGACGGGCTTTGTCGTCGATGACGCCATCGTGGTGATGGAGAATATATCGCGCCTGCGCGAAGCCGGCATGCCTCCGATGAAGGCCGCCTTTCAAGGTTCCAAGGAAATAGGATTCACCATTATTTCCATTACACTTTCGCTGATCGCGGTATTCATTCCGATTCTTCTGATGGCAGGCATCGTCGGCCGGCTCTTCCGCGAGTTTGCGATCACCCTATCGACGGCAATCCTTGTCTCGATGGTCATTTCCCTCACTACCACGCCCATGATGTGCGCCTACCTTCTCAGGGATGAGAAGGCAATCAAGCACGGCAGCGCGTATCGAATCACGGAGCGTGGATTTACATGGATGCTCTCCGTTTATAGCCGGTCGCTGACGTGGGTGCTGAAGCATCCAGGCCCCATGTTGACCATCCTGCTTCTAACCATTGCGCTGAATTTCTATCTCATCGTCATTATTCCTAAAGGATTCTTTCCGCAGCAGGACACGGGCTCCATCATGGGCAGCGTGCGAGGACCGCAAGACGCATCGTTTCAGGTGATGAACAACTCGGTCATGCAATTGGTAAACGTCATCAAGTCTGATCCCGCTGTTGCCGAAGTTATTGCTCATACGGGCGGCGGTGGCGCCACCAACGGAGGATTCGTCTATATTGCGCTGAAACCGCTTGAGGTGCGCAAAGATACGGCGCCGGTGATTATCAATCGGCTGCGGCCCAAGTTAAATCGGCTTCCGGTCGCATCGGCCTTTCTTCAGGCGGCGCAGGATCTGCGCATTGGAGGGCGATCAAGCAACGCGCTTTACCAGTACACAATCCAGTCGGACAACGTGAACGATCTCGCCCTCTGGGGCCCCATTCTATTAACTGGAATGAAAAATCTTCACGGTTTTCAGGATGTAAGTTCCGATGCTCAGAATAGCGGCTTGCAGGAACTGCTCAACTATGATCGCCCCACTGCGGCCAGGCTCGGCATCACGCCGCAATCCTTGAACCAGTCACTCTACAGCGCCTTCGGGCAGTCTCAGGTTTCCGTCATCTATACACAGCTGAACCAGTATTACGTAATCTTGGAGGTCGCGCCGAAATACTGGCAGAGTCCCGAAGGCTTAAAGAATATTTATCTCAATACCACAGGCAAGGGCCTCGTTCCACTCTCCACGGTAAGTTCCGCGCAAGCGAGCACCACGCCTCTGGTTATCAATCACACAAGCTCGTATCCATCCGTCACGGTATCGTTCAATCTCGCGGCGAATATGTCGTTAAGCGATGCCACCCGCATGGTATCCCAGATGCAGGAGCAGCTCAATATGCCCCCAACCGTGCGTGGCTTCTTTGCAGGAACGGCGTCGGCTTATCAAACGTCGCTCGACAGTGAACCTATCCTGATTGGCACGGCATTGTTAGCGGTATATATCGTTCTTGGAATTTTGTATGAAAGCCTGGTGCATCCTCTTACCATTATTTCCACCTTGCCGTCGGCGAGTGTGGGAGCCATGCTTGCTCTTATGCTGTTCAAGATCGACCTTAACGTAATCTCGATTATTGGCATTATCCTGCTGATCGGCATCGTAAAGAAGAATGCGATCATGATGATCGACTTTGCTCTTGTTGCCGAAAGAGAGCAAGGCAAAGCCACCTCCGAGGCCATTTTTGAAGCTTGCCAGCTTCGCTTCCGTCCTATCCTGATGACGACGATGGCCGCCTTGTTTGGCGCATTGCCGCTGGCCTTCGGCACAGGCACAGGATCGGAACTTAGACGCCCGCTGGGCATCACCATCGCCGGTGGACTGATTGTCAGTCAGATGCTGACTCTCTACACCACGCCTGTCGTCTATCTGTTTTTCGATAGTGTACGACTCCGCTTCCGGGGCAAACAGACTGTTAGCCTGCGCCAGGGAACCGCGGAGGCATCTTAGCGGAGTCGGTTTTGGAGCGTTCGCCATGAAAAGGTATATTGTGCAAATACGAATAACATTCACTGCGCTGCTCGCACTTCCAGTCGCGGTGGTCTGCGCGATGCTTGCTGGATGCAACGTAGGACCAAAGTATCTTCCGCCCGCGATGACAGCGCCTTTGGCCTTCAAAGAGTCTCCCGCGCAGTTCAAGGAGACCAACGGATTCGCTGTCGCTCAGCCCAAGGATGCGGTCCTTCGCGGCAAATGGTGGGAGATTTACAATGAGCCGAAATTGAATGAGTTCGAAGAGCAACTCAATATCGACAACCAGAATATTCGGCAAGCTTTCGAGAACTTCATGGAAGCGCGAGCTCTGGTGCGCGAGGCGCGCTCACAGTATTTTCCCACGGTAACTGTGGGCGGATCCTATACCCGGTCGCAGAGTTCCGCCAACATCTCGTCCTCGGCCGCCAGCAGCACCTCAGCGGGCAAACAGACACAAATGTTTTCTATTCCTGCCGATGTTTCGTGGGAACCAGATCTCTGGGGAAGAGTGCGCAACGCCGTGCGCGCCAGCCAATATAAAGCCCAATTGACCGCGGCTGATCTTGAGAATGAACGCCTCACGGAACAAGCGAGCCTTGCCGAATACTTTTTTGAGATTCGCGGCCAGGATACTTTGCAAGAGCTTCTCAATGAAACAGTTGAAGCGGACAAGAAGGCTCTTGAAATTGCTCGGGCGCGCTATGAGACGGGCGTCGATGACCAGATATCCTTGGTCGAAGCGCAAACCACGCTGGAAAGCGCGCAATCGGCGGCAATTAACATCGGAATTGCACGGGCACAGTATGAACACGCGATTGCCATGCTTGTTGGCAAGTCCGCCTCAACGCTCTCAATCCCTGTAGAGACCGCAACGAGCGCGCCTCCGGAAATACCCGTTGGCGTACCGTCCCAACTGCTCGAACGGCGTCCAGATATTGCCGCGGCAGAACGGAATATGGCCGCTGCGAATGCACAGATCGGGGTTGCTGATGCAGCCTTTTTCCCTGCTCTGACTCTCTCGGCCAGCGGTGGCACGGAAAGCTCGACCCTCAAGAAACTTCTAGATTGGCCTAGCCGCTTCTGGTCTGCCGGCCCATCCATTTCTGAGACCGTCTATGATGGCGGACTGCGCCGCGCGACTGTAAATCAATACATTGCAACTTATAACGCAGACGTTGCCGCTTATCGCCAATCCGTGCTTACCGCATTTCAGCAAGTAGAAGATGCACTCGCAGCGGTTTGCATTTTGTCGCAGCAAATCCGGCGCCAGCAGGAAGCTGTTGACTCTTCACAAACGTTTCTCCGGCTGGAGTTAGGGCGCTACAAAAATGGCATCGATCCTTACATCGACGTAGTCACAGCGCAAACCACACTGCTAGCCAATCAACAGTCGCTCGTAACTTTGCAGGTTAAGCAAATGACATCTTCGGTTCAACTGATTGAAGCCTTGGGTGGAGGTTGGGAACGATCGCAGTTGCCTACGGAAGTCCAGGTTACGCAGAAGCCATCAAAGTCAGAAACCGCAATTCAGCATTAGGTCTGGAAGGCAGCGCCTTGGTCCGGCACTTCATCGCGATCTGGCTTTGTGAAAGCACTCATATGTATATTTGTGCGCAGCATGAGCGCATGAACTTTTCCACAAGGCCGAGCGGCGCACCATGACCACCCAAACTGTGCGCGAGCCAGAGGCCGAAGCTGTGGCCTTCATCGTAGGCCAGGCCGTGGGCTTGGAGATGGGAACTGCTTCAAGCGATTATGTTGTGTTGGTAGTTATGTGACACTCAGTCACTGAAGGGGCTAAAGGGTGAGGAGATCCCCCGCCTCTGGCGGGGTGGCAGTAGCAGTTTGACATTTACGGGAGTCCATCCAAGAAACTCCAAACGTGAGCCGCCCAAAGCACACGCAAAGGAGAAACAGGATGG